>Ga0226835_1000212_pt1 | contig 93344 bp, 79 predicted proteins | sample LAC_MetaG_1_FD_163627 | JGI IMG/M metagenome (GOLD analysis project Ga0226835, IMG submission 163627) | Anaerobic ammonium oxidizing microbial communities from anammox membrane bioreactor (MBR) in UC Berkley, California, United States -... | ecosystem: Engineered > Bioreactor > Anaerobic >... | reverse complement strand
GCCCGGGCGCTGAAGGTACCCGACAACATCACCATCCTCTTCCTGCCGCCGTACTCGCCGGAACTCAACCCGATCGAACGGCTGTGGGCGTACCTCCGCGGCCACTTCCTGAGCAACCGGGCCTACGGGCGACTACGACCACCTCCTCGACGCCGGCGCCGAAGCCTGGCAACGGCTCACCCCGCAACGCCTCCGATCCGTCTGCGCCTGCTCCTACCTCACGCACGAGCCGAAGGTGTGATCCGTATCACTGTCGCATTATCGGACGCGACCGCCTTGCCAAGCGAGCATGCACCGGCCACCCGCAAATCACCCCGAAAGCACAGCCCGGCCGAGGGGCCAAGCTGCGATTCGTCGGTGCGAGGCAGTAACCGAACTGCTACTTGGGCTGGCCGGTATTGAGCGGCTCGCCGTCGAAGTCCGCGCCCTGCAGTCCGCCGCGTGTGTAGTTCCAGACCTGGCGGAACGTCTTGATAGTCTCTCCATTCTTGTTCGGCGGCTCGTAGGTATCCGGCGTGTAGTTCACGAAGTACTCCTTGATCGTCGGATTGGTCGGGTTCCAGCCGGGATTCGCATCCTGAGTCGCGCGGACGGAAACGGAACTGTCGAAGAAGGAGAGCACGGTCTTCGCCTCCGGCTCGGGGAAGTAGAGGGCCTTCTTGCCGAAGTGGCGCTGGTGTGTGTCGTAGAAATCGACCTTGTTGGCGGGGAACTGGACGTCCGCGATCTTCACGCCGCCGAGCATGCCGTTGTCCGAGTTTACCCAGAAGGTGTTGTGGTTTCCGACCGGATCGGGCGCGTTGCGAGTGCGTTTGTTGTTGAAGCCGCCGTTCGTGCCCCGGATGTTGATGCTGTGCGCCCGATCGAAGGTGGCGATGCCCGGGACGTAACTGGAACTGTAGGGCCAGCGCTTGTTCTGCGGGAACGCCTTGGCGGGGGGCTGGTGGGGTCGCCAGAAGTCCTGATCGTAGTAGTTCACGGGATCGGTCTGCCACTTGAGGCGGAAGGAGTCCTCGGGGCAGACGACCATCTTCTCGGGCAGACGCTGCGCGAGGTAGTCGTTCAGCACAAGGTGGGTGTAGAGAATGTGCGGGATCCAGCCCGGGTTGCCGATCTTCGGGAAGGTGGTGTCCCTCGCGGTGCGACGCCGGATGATGTCGATCGCCTGCATCGCGGCTGCATCAACGTCGAACGTGAATGTGTCGCCGTTCGTCGGACGCAGATCCGGCCAGGTGTTCCTGTCCCACTTGTTCAGGTGCCAGGTGAAGGATCGAACACGATCCTCGAAGTCGGCGGAGTAACTGTGCGTCGCCGTCGCCATCTGGTTCTGGTTGGAGAGACAGATGGCGAGCCGGGCGGCGCGGCGTGCTTCACCCAGCGCGGGAAGCAGGATGCCGATCAGGAGCGCGATGATCGCGATCACCACCAGGAGTTCGATCAGAGTGAACCCCTTCATGCGGGGCTGCATCGGACTCTTCATGGCAGACCTCCGTAAGCCGCGAACGCGGCCGAAGATTGAACCCCCCACACAGATAAACCTAATGGATCGTTGACCCGTTGTCCAGCCCCGGATCGACCAATTCCCGGACATTTCGACAAAAGACCCCCACCGGTGGCACCCTGTGGCGAGGCGCGGCGAATCAGGTTAGGGGTACGTTCGGAGATCGAGCCAGTTGCGCCGCGTTTGAGCCGCGGCGAGCAAGGCCGTGGTCTCGTTTGCCGAAGCACCTTCCGCGATCGCTCGCGCCGCCAAGTCCGCGGCAGCGGCGAGTTCCTCGGGCCGGCCGGATCGCGCCAGTTCTTCGAGTCGGCGCAGCGTCTCCGGCCGGACTGACGGTGCCGTGGGCGCCGCGGCGGCGGATCGGTCATCGCGGGCCTCGGGTCCGCTCGGCGACGCGGACGAGACGCCCGGATCGGGCGTCGCAGACTCCTCGCCGCGCGGCGCGGGAGGCGACGGCTGTACGGGGACCGGACGAACGGGGACGGGCTGCGCGGTGCCGAGGTCCGGGGGCGCGAGTTCGGCCTGCTCCGGCGCGGCTCGCCCGAGCCACCGATCGACCGGGCCGAGCGAGATGCCCAGCGCGGGCGCGGCGAAGACGAAGGCGGATGAGACGAGCAGCACAAGGGCCGCGGTGAGGTAGACGGCGCGGGAGCGGCGCAGGATTCGGAGGTTCCGCTCGAGGCCCTCCACGCGGGCGAGAACCTGCTCTTCCGCGGAAGGTGCCGGCGGCTGGACGATCGCCGCCGGCGGCTCGGGCGGGGCGGAGGGGGGGGGAGAGGAGTCGGGGCCTGCAAGACCCCGCCCCGAGTGTGGGGAGGGGGGAAGCGGATCCCCCGGCGCAGGAGTCGGCTCGGACATCGCCGCCACGTCCTCGGGCGCGGCGTGGCCGGGGAGCAGCCGCACGCTCCCCAGGCCGAGGTGCTGGCGATCGGGGGGCGTCTCGAACGCGACGCCGCAGTGGCGGCAAGCCCGGTCGCTCGGCTCGACGGGGCGTGCGCAGGCGTGGCAGACACCGAAGAGATTGGCGACGCCGGGACAACGCTTGGCGAGCACCCAGAACTGCCGGGTGGTGGGGCCTCGAAGCGGCGTGTCGGGGGCGACTTTGCCCCGGCGAACCATCGAAAGGAGCGTCTCGAAGGAGCAGCCGGGCCGGAACGGCTGGGCGTCATCGCGGATGAACCAGGGGCCCATCGCGTTCTGCGTCGCCTGGCGCGAGAGGGGGTCGAAGTAGCCGGCGCAGGACTCGCAGCGGTGCGGATCGCGGGAGCGGGAGCCGCAGTACGGGCAGAGCACGACGCGGGGTTGGGGGCGCGGCGCGGAGCGGGTGGTGGGGTCGTGGTCGGTCATTGCAGGGGGCCGGCGGCTCGTGCGGACGTTGGCTTGCCCCCATCACCATACACCCCGACGGGGCGGATCGGTTGACCTCGCGGGGTGAGTGCCCCTCTGATCCGGGCATGACCCACCCCCGAACGACGCGCCCGGCCCGGTTTCTTCGGACCTCGGCCGCCCTGGCCTGCTGCGGCGTGCTGGCGGCGTGTGCGGGCCAGGGCCAGACCCGCGAGGGACCGAACCCCCGCGACCTGCGCGGGCTGGAGGCCTCGGAGCGGCAGGTGGCGGCGGGTCGGCAGCCGACTGCGGTGGAACGGCCTCCGGTGATGGTGGACGGCGAGCCGGTCTCGTGGGATGAGATGCGGGCGACGCTGTCGGAGGCCGCGGGGGCCGCTGCGGTCGAGGAGATCGCGCTGACGCGGATCGTCGAGGCGGAGTTCTCGCGGCGCGGGCTGCAACTGACGGACGCGGACCTGCGGCGCGAGCGGGAGTCGGTGGAGCGGTCGCTGACGGCTGAGGGCGCTGGGAGCGACTCGGCGGCGGAGATGCTGTCGCGCATCCGGCGGTCGCGCGGGCTGGGGCCGGCGCGGTTCGACGCGCTGCTGCGGCGCAACGCGATGCTGCGGCAACTGGTGCAGTCGGAGGTGGTGATCACGGACGAACAGGTGCGGACGGCGCACGCGGTGCGGCACGGCCCTCGGTGCAGGGCGAGGATCATCGTGGTGTCGAGCGAGCGGGAGGCGGCGCAGGCGCGGTCACGCGTGGAGGGCGCGGCGGATCGGCGTGGGGCGTTCATCGAGGAAGCGATCGCGCGGTCGACGGACCCGTCCGCGCCGCGCGGGGGGCTGCTCGAACCGATCAGCCCGGCGGACCCCGCGTACCCGGTCTCGGTGAGGCGGGCGCTGGAGGCGCTGCGGGCGGGCGAACTCAGCCCGGTCGTCGCGCTCGAGAACGGCTACGCGCTGCTGCTGCTCGACGAGCGGACGGAGGGGGACGGGACGCCGATCGAGGCCGTGCGCCCGGAACTGGAGCGGCTGCTGCGGATCCGGCAGGAGCGGGTGCTGATGGACCGGACGGCGTCGCAGATGCTGGAGACGGCACGGATCACGGTGTTCGACCCGTCGCTGGAGTGGTCGTGGCGGACGCGGAGACAGGAGTAGGGGAAAGCGAGAAGCGAAAAGCGAACAGCGAACATGAAGAGCAGGCATCGATGAGGATGACGGTCCTCGCCGCCTCCCTCTTGTTCGTTTTTCGTTTCTCGCTTTTCGCTTTTCGCTTTTCGCTCTTCCCGGCTCCCTGTCACCTGGTCTCCGCCAGCGTCCGGCGCAGGAAGTCGGCGGCCGTGCGTTGCGCGTCGGGCGTGACCATGAGGTCGTTGTGGGTGATGCCGTCGAGCAGGGCGACGGTGACGGGCACCCCGGCGGCGCGGGCGGCGTCTGCGATTCGTTCTGCGTGGTAGGCGGGGACGATTTCATCGGCGGTGCCGTGGATGATGAGCAGGGGGCGGTCCCCGAGCGCGGCGGCGCAGACCTCGGCGTCGAGTCCGTGGCGGATGAGGGCGCGCCCGAGCAGGCCGGTGTGGTCCGATGCGACGCGCTGCCATCGCGAGAACGCGGCCGCGGAGACGACCGAGCGCACCTCGGGTCGCCGGCGCGCGAGCGCAAGGCCGATGACGCCGCCGAGGCTGTTGCCGTAGACGGCGACGCGGTCGGGGTCGACGCCTGGGCGCGCGAGCAGGGCGTCGAGGGCGGCGTCGGCGTCGGCGAGGAGGTTGCGGCGGCGCAACGGGCCGGTGTCGGAGCGGCCGTAGGAGCGGTAGTCAAAGAGCAGGACGGCGAAGCCCTCGTCGGCGAGAAAGCGGCAGAAGACGAGGTGGTGCGAGACGTTCCCGGCGTTGCCGTGGACGTGGAGCACGGCCGGCGCGGGGGGGGCGTCGGCGGCGCGCCCGGTCGGGGGGATGAACCAGCCGTGGAGCGTCAGGCCGTCGGCGGTGGTGAAGGCGACGTCCTCGACGCCGGGGGGCGTGACGAAGGGCGAACGGTCGGGATAGAAGAAGAGCCGCTCCATGCAGCCGGAGGCCCCGAGCACGAACGCGAGGAGCGTGAACGCGAGCAGCGGCAGGGCGAGACGGACGAGGGCGCGGCGTCGGCCCTTCGCCGGCTTCATCTGGCGTACTCGATCGCGCGGGTCTCGCGGAGGACGGTGACCTTGATCTCGCCGGGGAACGTCATCTCCTCACTGACGCGCTTGGCGATCTCGTGGGCGATGAGGAAGGCCTCGTCGTCGCTGATGCGGGCGGCGTCGATCATCACGCGGACCTCACGCCCGGCCTGGATGGCGTAGGCCTCGGTGACGCCCTTGTAGGAGAGGGCGATGTCCTGGAGTTCGTTGAGTCGCTGCACGTAGCGCTCGAGGCTCTCGCGGCGGGCGCCGGGGCGCGCGCTGGAAACGGCGTCGGCGGCCATGACGATGGGCGTGTAGAAGGTGGTGGCGGGGATGTCGGCGTGGTGGCCGCCGATGGCGTTGAGGACGGCCTCGTCCTTCTCGCCGTGCTGGCGTGCGAAGTCCATGCCGATCTTGGGGTGCCCGCCCTCCATCTCGTGGTCCATCGCCTTGCCGATGTCGTGGAGGAAGCCGCAGCGCCGCGCGAGCCGGCCGTCGAGGCCGAGTTGCTCGGCGATGATCTGGCAGAGGAAGGCGACCTCGACGGAGTGGCGGAGGACGTTCTGGCCGTAACTCGTGCGGTAGTGGAGGCGTCCCATCGCCTCGACGATCTTCGGGTGCAGGCCGCGCAGGTTGACTTCGAGCGCGGTCTCGCGCCCGATCTTGAGGATGCGCTCCTCGACCTCGGACTTGACTTTCTCGACGACCTCCTCGATGCGGGTGGGGTGCATGCGCCCGTCGGCGATGAGGCGTTCGAGCGACTCGACGGCGATGGCCTGGCGGACCTTGTCGAAGCAGGAGACGACGATGACGCCCGGCGTGTCGTCGACGATGATGTCGACGCCGGTGGCACGCTCGATGGCGCGGATGTTGCGGCCCTCGCGGCCGATGATGCGGCCCTTCATGTCGTCGGACGGGATGGCGACGGTGCGGACTGAGGAGTCCGACGTGACCTCGTTGGCGTAGCGTTGGATGGCGTTGAGCAGGATCTGGGTGCTCTTGTTGCGCGCGTCCTCCTCGGCCTGCTCGACGACCTTCCGGACGACCTTGGCGACCTCGTGGCGCGAGTCCTGCTCGACCCGATCGAGCACCTGCCGCTTGGCCTCCTCGCGGCTGAGGCCCGAGACCTCGTGCAGCCGCTCGCGCTGCTCGTCGATCAGCCGCTCGACCTCCTGCTCGCGTTCTTCGGCCTTCCGCTCGCGTTCGCGGGCAGCCTCGACCTGTCGGCTGAGTTGCTGCTCCTTGAGCGTGAGGGTCTCCTCCTTGCGGTCGAGCAGGTCCTCCCGCTTGGCCAGCCGGCGTTCGGCGTCGCGGGTTTCGGCGCGGGCGGCCTCGATCTCGGCGTCCAGTTTCTCCTTGCGGGCCAACGCGTCGCGTTCGGCTTCGAGGCGGATCTTCTCGGCCGCCGTTTTGGCTTCGAGTTCTGCCCGCTCGCGGAGCGCGACCGCCTCCTGCTTCGCCCTCGCCAGCGCGCCCGTCGCGAGCACCCGACAGAGCGCGAAGCCGCCGGCAGCCCCGGCGGTGAGCGCCGCGATCACCCAGAGCACAACTCCGGCCGTGGAAACCTGCGCAAGCGTCGTCGTGACGGCGAGCATGGGCCACCTTCCTGACAGGCCCGCTCGGACACGGTCCCCCCACGTGCGAAGATCTCGCCCCGTGCGCGGGAACCGCCGAAACCCCGCCGGGTTTCTCGGTGCGAGTCGCGTCGTCAAGAGGTCTGGAACGCCCCTGCTGCCTTCAGTCCGCGGCCTCCGCCACGAGCGTGGAACAACGCGAGTCCAACCCACACACCCCGACCCTCGCGTTGCACCCTCTGAACAGCATCCCCGGCGTCCTTCCAACCTGGGGGACGGGAGGCCGTCGCGCCCAAGTCGTTTCTTGTCGATCGTCGCACCGCCCACCCCGTCGGTCGCGGGTCGGTCGGTTCTTTCAACCTCTCGGCGGCCGGCATCGTCCCGGCCTCAACCCGATCTTAGCATCGAAACCGGGTCCGAGTTTCGGGTCGGCCGGTGAATTCGCCGGATTCCTCCCCCGATCGCCCGTGGACCGCCCCTGCCGCTCGGCCGATACACTCGTTGGTCCTGTCGGGCGTCGGCGCCTGAGACAGGCCATGACCGGCCCGCGAACGAGAGACCCCACCATGATCCGAACCACCCGTCTTGTCGCCCGCTCGCTCCTTCTTGGCCTTGCAGTCGTGGCCGCGGCCACGTCACTGGCAGGGTGCAAGGCCCCGAAGTCCAAGCGGATCGCCATCGCCGGTCCGGCGGTGGTCGCGGGAGGGGCGGTCGGGCTGGATGTCCAGAACCAGAACGGGGGCGTGAGGGTCGTGGTCGATTCGGGCCGCCCGGAGGCGGTGGTCGTCGCCCGGACCCGTTCGGGGGGGCGCGTCGTCACCGAAGGCGAGGGCGCGCACGCCTGGATCGCGGCCGAGTCGGTGGATCAGGACGGGCGGAGCGTGCTGCGGGTGCTGGCCACGCCGACGGAGGAGGGGTCCGACGATCCGGTGGACCTGGTGATCTTCATGCCCCGGTGCGACGGGCTGATCGTGCGGAACGCGGGCGGGCCGGTCGAACTGGTCGGGGTGTCGGGGGCGGTGGACGTGGAGAGCGGCGGCGCGGGTCGGCCGGGGGGCTGGATCCGTCTCCGATCAGACCACGCGATCGCGTCTCCGGTGCGGCTGATCACGGACGAAGGCACGGTCGTCTGCATCGTGACGCCGGACTCCGCGGGCCGGATCAGCATGAACGCGCCGCACGGTTCCGCCAAGATCTTCGCGCCGCAGACGGTGCTGCTCGGGGCGCAGGTCTCGCAGACGGCGATCTCGGCGACGCTCAACGGCGGGTCGAACGACATCGTGCTGCACACGGCGAGCGGCGATGCGCAACTGATCGTCCGCGACAAGCCGGAGAGTTATCTCACCACACGCTTGAAGCCGTGACCGGCTTGCAGCGTACAGTGGACAGTGGACATCCGCAGGCGCGGCCGCGCGCCGTATATCCACGTTCAACTGTCCATTGTCCACTGTCGCCTATGCGGCGGCTCTGCGTGCGCCGGCGAGCAGTGCGGCGACGTAGCGCCCGACCTGATCGACGACGAACTCGCGGTGTCCGGCGTTGAACCCGAACTCGAACGCGACGCCGGCGTGGATGCGTCCGCTGCTGTCGGTGTGGCAGTGTGCGACGCGTCCGGTCATGGCGATGGGGGCGGGGACGTGGGGGCGCAGATCGACTCGCATCCAGAGATAGTGTGAACGGTCGAGCGTCTGCGTGTCTTCAGGCTCGACCAGCAGGCCGATGCCGCCGCCCGAGACGTTCAGCAGCCGGGCGGAGAAGCCGGGCCCGACCTCGGGGAGGAGCAGGTCTTCGGTCGGCGTCGGTCCGTCGGTTCGTCCGCAGGTCGCGGGGTGACGGAGGACATGGTCGCGGTTGGCAACCTCGGCCGGGGCGACGGTCATGGGATCCATGAGCGGCCAGCACTCGACTCTGGGCAGCGAGAGTTCCGCGGTTGAGATGCGGAAGAACGAGCGTCGCTGGCAGCGTTCGACGCGTGTCGGGAGGGCGAGCCGGAGGCCGCCGCGCGGCTCGTCGCCGAGGGTGCGAGAGTGGAACATCCATCGATTCTGCCCGATGGAGAAGGCTCCGATGAGGGCGACTCCCTGGTGGAGGCGGATGACTCTCCCCGCGGCGGCGGGCTGCTCGACCAAGAGGTGGTCGTCGCGAATGTCGAGCAGGCGGACGCGCCAGACGAGGTCCGCGCCGCTCGCGCCGGGGAGGGGCGAGCCGTCGGTGCCGCGCGCGAGGGTGATTTCCAGGGCGCCGCCGCGTTGGCGCACCTGCTCGATGCTGTCGCGCCATCGCTCGGTTCTGGATCGGTTGGGGGGCACGGGAACCTCGCTGAAGTCCGTGAACCGAAGAGGGCATCGACCGGGCAGGCCCGCCGCTTGAGCCGTGTTCGACAGTCGGCTGGATCGGGTGGTCATCGGGCGCCGGTGTCGGCGCGAGAACCTGCATAACCCGGGGCGGACCCTGCGACGGCCGCGAGGCGTTCGCGGAGGCGAATGAGCGAGGCGTGTGCCTGCTCCATCTCCTCAGGAGTGAGACCCCTCCCCGCGAAGCGGGCGACGTAGAACGCGCCCGCGATGGCTCGCAGGCCGTCGGCGAGGGAGGCATCCACCCGCGCGAGTTCGCGGGCGTGCAACTCGGGCGGGCGATGCTCGGGCTTGCCCAGCCCCGCGGCCTTCAGCATGGCGAGTGCGTCGGCGTAGAAGGCGGCCTGCTGGACGCGAGCGCGGACTTCGGGGTCGGCGATGCGGATGCCGCGACGGGCACGATCGGCGCGGGCGGCTCGCACCCTTCGCACGAGGGCCACGATGCCCAGCCCGACCGCGAGCACGATCGACGAGGCGACGAGGGCGTTGACGAGGACGCGCCCCCACCACTTCCAGTCAGGCATCTCGTAGTCGCCCGCGATGCCTGCGACGCCCGCGAAGGGGCGTTCGTCGGCGAGACCCTCCCGCCGTGCCCACGCGAAGAGCGAGGATCGGGAGGAACTGTCGAAGCCGACGACGGAGGTGATCCAGGCGTACTCGACGGCGTCGAGAAGCCGGGAGACGCGCGCGAGAAGGCCGGGCCGCGGCGCGTGCAGGCGGCGAAGGTCCGCCGGGGCTGTGGGGTCGTGGACGCGCCAATAGCCCGGCCCCTCCTCGACCTCGACCCACGCGTGCGCATTGCTCTCGCGGACGATGTAGTGGCCGGTGGCCGGGCTGTATTCGACGGCGACGTAGCCGGTGATGACGCGTGCGTCGATGCCGACGCTGCGGCACATGGCGGCCATCGCGGAGGCGAAGTGCTCGCAGTGTCCCGCGCGCGAGACGGTGAGGAAGTGCTCGATGGGGTCGATGCCGGGGGGGGTGGGAGAGGAGTCGAGGGTGTAGGAGTACCGCGTTCGGAGTTCGGTTCGAATGGCGTTGGCGGCCTCGCGCATGCGCTCGAGTGGGACATGTCCGGATTCGTCCGGTTCGATCCCGGCCGCTTCGATGACCTCGATCGCCCGTTCGCGGACGCCCTCGACCGGAAAGTCGGGCCTCTCGAGCCGCCGCCAGAATCCGCCGTGAGGGGGCCGAGGCTGTCCGCACTCGACTTCGTATCGGAACTTTCCCCCCTGGCCGTCGCGCATAACGACACCGGTGAAGGCGTTGTGCGACTCGCGCCCGCCGTCGAGGTACGTCACGGTCAGCGGCCGCCAGATGGTGAAGAGGTGGCTCGGTCCCGGTGGTGCGTTGCGTATCGTGATGCTGAGGCGCGTTTCACGCTCCGCGCCGCCCGCGCCGAGCTCCTTGCGAGCCCCCGCGGGAAGGATGCCGGGTTGGTCGTCAGCGAAGTGGGGCTGTGCGCCGACAATCCACGCTCGTCCGGTGTAGACATCGAGGGCGGCGCCGCGGAGGTAATAGACCTCGCCCTCGGCCCCGAGTCGGACACCGCGCTGAGCGTCGAAGACGGTGAGGTCGAGCACGGGCGTCTGGGATTCCGAGATCAACCCGCCGAGGCCGACGTCAACCTTGGTGGAGAAGCCCGTGACGCGGCCGACGCCCGCGTTCCCCCATCGCCCGAATCGGTCCATGCCAAGCCCGCGCGGCATGAGGACGAAGACTCCCGCGCTGAGCAGAAACACCCCCGCGACAATGAGTGCGTTCAGTCTCCGCAGGTCGGTGCGGTAGCGCCTCCCTGCGACCGCGCCCACTTCCGGGACGCTCGCGCCCTCCGGGAAGGCGCGGCGGCGGGAGATCCGAACTCGCTCGGCCGCCGACGCGATCTGGTGGCGCATGACGGCCGCGCCGAGCGTCGGCAGCATCGCGAGCAGGAGAAGCCCGGTGACCAGACTGTTGCTGGTGAGCGCAGCGCCGAACGCAAGGAACACGCTCAGGGAAAGCAGTTGCGCCTCGTCTCTGGGGCGGCGGCGGTCGAGCATCTTGATGGTCAGCACCCAGAGCAGGAACCGAGCGAACTCATCAACACCGAGCGCGCGCTCGAACGCCACTCGCACCGCGTCGAGCATGGCGAGGAGCACGAGCGAGTTCACGATCCATCGGGGGGGCATGCGCCCGCCCGCGCCCCCGGTCGCGAATCCGAGCACGATGAGGCAGGCGGCGACGAGCGCCGCGCGGACGGCATCGCCGGACGCGGTACCCCAGGCCGCCACCGCGAGGAGCGCCGTGGCAACGACCGACGATGGACGGAAGCGGCTGGGATTCATGCCCGGGCCGCTCCGTCGGGCGGCCGGGCCGGCGACTCGGCGCCGGATGCGAGCCAGGCCCCGGGTTCGTTCGCGCTTAGTCTCAACGCGCCGGGTGGAGCGGCGAGTCCGTTCTCGCTCCGCTGGGTGACGACGACGAAGGCGTCCGACCTTCCGGGCAGGGGAGCGGTCGCTTGCGCACCGGCGGGCGATACGGACGGTGCATCGAAGAGCGCCAGTTCGGTCAGCAGGGCGCGGAGCGCGCTCCTGCCCGATCGAGCCGCCAGGCGGGTGCCCTCGCCGCCGAGGGAAAGCCCGACAGCGTACCCCTGCTCGAAGGCTGCGGTGGCGACCCCGGCAGCGAGGCTGACGGCTTCCTCGCGCAGCGAGCCGTTCCGTTCATCGGACACGACGCCTGGCGCGAGGTCGAGCACGATCCAGAGCCGCCTGGGCGCGGGGCGCGAGGTCTGACGCACGACCAACTGCCCCGTGCGCGCCGACGCCCGCCAGGCGATGAGACGGTGGCTGTCGCCCGGCGTGTACTCGCGCAGGCCGTAGAACTCACCCCCGACGCCTGCCGAGCGGAGCGCGGCCGCGCTGCCGTCGCCCTGCGGTCCGAGGGTTCGGAGCAGTCCGGGCCTGATTGGCGAGGGCGAGGGATGCACGATCGCGCCCTGGGGCTGCTCGAAGGTGACGCTTTTGCGGGTCAGCCCGAAGGGGAACGCGCTGGAGACCGTGATCCGCGAGAACGTCGCCTCACCGCGTCGCGTCGGCGAGACGACGGCCTCGGCATGGACGATCTGCCTCGGGCCGACGTGCGCCACGAACGCCATCGGCTGCGGGAGATGGGCCGTCCACGTCGGGGGTGTGCGGCCGCGGCGGTCGGCGTGCGATTCCGTGATGGTGAGTGCGCACGCGGGGATGAACCTGTTGCGGTTGCGCACCGTGTAGCGGATGACCATCGTTCCCCCGACCGCGCACTCGGCGATCGGCTCGCGTTCGACCTGCACGCCCATGAGCGCGGAACCGGAGACGAAGCCGGAGAGGATCAGTCCGGCCACGGCCACGCCGAAGAGCCAGAAGAGCAGGTTGTTCTGGCTGTTGATCGCGCCGACTGCGGTGAAGACCGCGACTGCGGCGTAGATCACGCCGGGAAGATGGAGGTGATAGCGGCGGCGCACCGCCGGATGCCGGCCGGCATGGCTCGCGTGTGCGATCACCGCCCGCGCCTCACGCTCCCCCGCCTGCGCCGTCGAAGTTCAGTTCCGCGACGGTCGGCAGGTCCTTGATGGACGACAGCCCGAACGAGTCGAGGAACTGGCGGCTGGTGCCGTAGAGCATCGGCCGACCGAGTTCCTCGGCGCGGCCGGTGATCGCGATGAGCCGCCGTTCCAGGAGTGTGCGAAGCACTTCTCCGCACGCCACACCGCGGATCGCTTCGACTTCTGCGCGTGTGACCGGCTGGCGGTAGGCGATGACGGCGAGGGTTTCGAGCGCGGCCCGGCTGAGACGCGAGGAGGCTCTCGCCCCGTGGAACCGCGAGACGACGCCCGCGTGCAGCGGGAGCGTCATGAACCTGTAGCCGCCGGCGACGGACTCGATTCGGAAAGCGCGGCCGCTGCGCTCGTACTCCGCGTTCAGGGTCTCGACGCAGGCCCGAACGACGCTCTCGGCACGCGACACCTCGCGCGGCTCCGCGCCCTCTCCGACGAGGGCGAGCGCCTCTGCGAGCCGCCTCCCCGGCACGGGCCGATCCGCGCTCATCAGCAGGGCCTCGAGGGGAGCGGCGAGGGCCTGGCCTGCCGAGGCGGAGGCATCGGTGGCGGGGTTCCCCGCTTCGTGTTCGACGGCGTTGGGCATCGCCCGATCGTACCACGCCATCCCGCCCGCCGTCCGAGAATGCCGCAATCCTCCGATCCGCGCGCCGCGTCGATCGGGGCGTGAGGGGAGGACTCAAGCCCCCGTGGTCCGGGGTCGATGCTGCCCGCGGCGAGGCCGGCCGGGGATTCGAACTCAAGCCCCGGGCCTCCCGCCGTCCGGGACGCAACAGGGACACACGACGATGACACCGCACACCATCCTGCTGGCCGACGACGAAGCCCACATCACGCACGTCGTGGGGATGAAGCTGCGGGCGTCGGGGTATGCCACGGTGGTCGCCCGCGACGGCGAGGAGGCATTGACGCTCGCGTTCCAGCATCGGCCGAACCTCGTGATCACCGACCTGCAGATGCCGTACATGAGCGGGATCGAACTCGCGACCCGGTTGCGTGCCGACGAGCGCACGGCCGAGACCCCGGTGCTGATGCTCACGGCCCGCGGGTATGTCCTCGACGAGAACGAACTCAACGCGACGAACATCCGCGCGGTGCTCAGCAAGCCGTTCAGCGCCCGCGACATCCTGCGCCGTGTTGAGGAAGTTCTCGGGCGAGGCGCCGAGACCGAGACCGCGAGACTGCGGAACGTCGCATGAACCACGCCCTTCCAGCAGAACCGAACGACGCGCCCCAGACCACGCTGCGCGAGCGATGCCGAGCGCTCGGGCTGCCGGTGTGGCGCCTTGACACGTCGGGCACCGTGATCGACGACGCGAACCAGCCGGGGCTTGCCGGGGTCTGGCTCCGCAGCAGCGTGATGTGCCGCATGCTCGCGGACGCGGTTCGGGGTTGGAACGGCCAGGAGACGCCCGACCGTGTGGAGTTGTTCGCGGGGTGCCACGCCGTGCCGTCGGTCGAGACGATCCGAGGGCGGCGTCGCGGCTACACGGTGTTCATGTTCCTGACCCCCGACGCCCTGCGGACGCCCGAGTTCGAGGCGGTGTGCGCCGCGTCCCAGGCGGACAAGGCCGCGGCCCGAAGCGCGGTCGGTCGGCTGGCCACCTACTCCGCGGCGGAGATCGACCGGACTGTGCCGGTTCTCGATTGGATGCTCAACGACCTGAACCGGCAGCACGAGAGCGAGCGGACCATCGGGGGATTCACCCGCCACCTGACGGACGCCTACGAGCACATTGAACTGCTGTACACGCTCGGCAACTCGATGTCCGATCTTCAGGAGCCGGAGCGGTTCATCCGACTGGCGATCGAGCAGTTGCAGCAGACCACCGAGTTCGGCTGGGCCGCGGTTCGGACGCTGGCCAGCACGCGGCTTCCGGACTCGGTGGCGGACTCGCTCTTCGTCGCGGGCAAGCCCGGCTGCGACACGCGGGCGTTCCGCGAGATGATCGAGGCCTTCGTAGAGAGTCTCCCGCCGGACGCCGAGCCGCACATCGCCAGTTCGATCACCGGGCGTCCGCTGCCCTGCGGGCCGCAGGTCGTCGTGCAGCCGATCGCCGGAGGCGCACGCCGCGCGGCGGTGCTCTTCACCGGCGACAAGGGCGGCGACGATCCCCAGGTGAGCAGTTACGACACGCAGTTGATCGCGACGGCCTCCGCGTTCCTGGGCACGTTCTTCGAGAACGTTTCGCTCTGGCAGGAGCAGACCGCGCTGTTCCTCGGCTCGCTGCAGGCGATGACGGCGGCCATCGACGCAAAGGACCGCTACACCTGCGGCCACTCGGAGCGGGTGGCGCACCTGGCGACGGAGTTGTCGCGGCTCGTCGGCTTCAACCAGCACCAGGCCGAGCGCGTGCACATTACGGGGCTGGTGCACGACGTGGGCAAGATCGGCGTCCCCGAGGCCGTGCTGTGCAAGGAGGGCAGGCTGACCGATGCCGAGTTCGCGCTCATCCGCCAGCACCCGGTGATCGGGCACGACATCCTCAAGGGCATCCCGCAACTGGAGGACGTGCTGCCCGGCGTGCTCTCGCACCACGAGCGGTGGGACGGGCGCGGGTACCCGCACGGGCTGTCGGGCCAGGGCATCCCGCTCGTCGCGCGGATCATGGCTCTTGCGGACACCTTCGACGCGATGAGTTCGAACCGCTCGTACCGTCCCGCGATGCCGCGCGAGCGCGTGTTCGAGGAAATCCGGCGGTGCGCAGGCTCGCAGTTCGATCCGGAGTTGGCGCCGCTCTTCCTGTCGCTCGACTTCTCCGAGTTCGACCGGCTCGTGGCGCTGCACGAAGCGGCATCGCGCCCGGTCGCACCCGCACGCGCCGCGGCGTAGCGATTACGCCGCACGCGGGGGGGCGACTCCGTCCGAGCATCATCGACGGATCGCGGCGCTACGGTTCTTCGCCCCATCCCAGCCCGTCCCCGAACGAACGGGCCACGTCGCCGGCCTTCGCGGGCAACTCCGCGACGGCGACGATCGACCTGTCGCGCCCGAGCAGCACGACCGCCGCGGGCGAACGGGGCGCGATGCGATCCAGCGTCAGGCGCTGCGCGGGGGACCAGACCAACTGCTCGGCCGCCTGGCCGCCGTCGGGCCGCCATCGGTCGTGAAACGACGAGAACCGCTCCGCCGACGCCGCGCCCGCCTCGAGCAGCACGACGACCAGTGTCTCCACGCGCGGGACGGCCGACACCGCCCCGACCCGGGGTGAGCGGAACGACCGTCGCGTCAGTTCGCGCCTGAACTCGACGACGCCGTCCACGCCGGCCCGTGCCGAGGCGAACGCCTCGTCCTCACCCGCGGCCCACCACGCCGCGTCCGACGGGTCGCGGACGAACACCATCGCGGTGTACGCGGCGTCCGCGACCGTCCGCGCTTCGGCCGCGCCGGCGTACAAGGACACAACCGGCATGCGGTCACCGATCCGCAGCGGCCTCTCGAGCGCGGAGAGTCCGGACAGGGAGGTGATGAGCCGACGGCCCCGCGTGTCCACCCGCCACGCGTCGTGATCGCCGGGTTCGATCGGCTCGAACGCGACCTCCAGCGTTGCGACGCCGTCGGCGGTGGGCAGGTCCGCGGCGTACGACCTGACACGCCCTCCCGCGAGTTCGATCGCGGCGCGCCCGGTCGGCGTCCGCCCGACCAGCCGCACACTCGTGCCCCCGCGCGCGCGATCGACCACCGCACCGAGCCACTCGATCCCGGGCGTGTACGGGGTCAACGCGAGCGGGACGCGCGGATCGTCGAGCGCGAGCGCGATCTGGGGGAGCGGCAGCGCGGGAAGGCGCGCGGCGACTTCCCCCGAGTCCACGCGGTCCGCGCACGGCCACGCGACGGCGGTCGTCGGATCGCCGGGGTGAGCGGCCGCCGCACCGCCAGGCTCGAACGAGGCGAGCAGCGAGGGCGTCTCGACGACCACCTGTCCCCCGCTCCCGGCCCAGACGCGAACGGTGAGCCGCTCGGTGCGGGACGTGCCGTCGGGGAGGGTGAGCGTGACGGCCGCGCGATCGGCGATCGGCGACGTGCGATGAACGAGCAGCGCGTGGGCGTAGGCGAAAGCCCCGATCGGGCCGGAAGATGCGCCGGGCGAGAGCACCGCCGCGAGTTCGACCAGCCAGCCGAGAACGATGACGAGGAGACTCATCGTGGCACCGCCCCTCGAAGCGAGTCCCGCAGGTCGCGGACCGAACACCCGATCCCGGGCACGACGGTGTCGGGGGCGATCTCCGCGAGCGGCTCGAGCACGAAGGCCCGTTCGTGGAGGCGCGGATGAGGGAGCGTGAGACGCCGCCCGTGCTCGACGAGCGACCCGTAGAGCAGGAGGTCGAGGTCGATCACGCGAGGCCCCCACCGCTCGGCGGCGGTGCGGTCACGCCCCATTGTGCGCTCGATCGCGAGGAGCGCCTCGAGCAGGTCGGCGGGCGCGAGCGAGGTCGCCAGAACGACGGCGGCATTGAGGAAAGGCCCCTGCGGGACCGGCCCGACCGGCTCGGTCTCGTGGACGGATGAACGAGCGACGAGCCGAGTGCCCGGGAGCGAGGCCAACGCCAGCACGGCCCGTTCGATGGCGGCGAGGCGGTCGCCGAGGTTCGATCCGATGCCGACGCACGCTCGCTCGCGCGCCGCCGCGTCGGATTGCCGCGCCCCGGTCGCCGTCATGCCGGATCGAAGGCGCGGGAGGCTCGGAAGGCGAACGCGGCCCCCCTACTCCTCCGCGGGCTCGAGTTCCTTCATGCGGTACTGCATCTGGGCCTTCAGGCGGGCGAGGATCGAGGAGTGCATCTGGCTGACGCGGGACTCGGAGAGGTCGAGAGTCGCGCCGATCTCCTTCATCGTGAGGCCCTCGTAGTAGTACAGCGTGACGATGAGTTGCTCGGCCCGCGAGAGCCCCTTGGTGACGAGGTCCTTGAGGTCTCGTCGCTGGATCTCCCGGAACGGGTTGACCTGCGTGTCGTCGCGGATGACGTCGATCTCGCGGACGTCGCGTGTGCCGTCGGTGGTAAACGCCTTGCGGTTGAGGCTGAAGGTGCCGACCGCGCTGCCGTCGCGCTGGTACTTCTCGAACTCCTCGGCGTCGAGGCCGAGGAAGGCGGCGACGTCCTCGTCGCTGGCGGGTTGGCCGGTGCGCATCTCGAGTTGCTGGCGGGCCTGCTCGATCTTGCCGGTGCGGTGGCGGACGAGGCGGGGCACCCAGTCCATGTTGCGGAGTTCGTCGAGGATGGCGCCCCGGATGCGCGGGGCACAGTAGGTCTCGAACTTGACCTTGCGATCGAGGTCGAAGGCGTCGATCGCGTCCATCAGGCCGAAGAGGCCCGCGGACATGAGGTCCTCGAGGTCGACCTCATCGGGGAGACGCGTGTAGATGCGCTCGGCGTTGTAGCGCACGAGCGGGAGATACTTCTCCATGAGGTAGTTGCGGAGCGAGTCCGAGCGGGTGGCCTGGTACTCGCGCCAGAGTTCCTCGCCCTTCATCGCGTCGTAGGGCGACGGCGCGTTCGAGGCCTCGGCGTGGCGGGCGCTCCGGCGAGCGGCGATGCGACTTCCAGCGAGCGATGCGTGTGCTGCGGCCATCGGTCCTCTCCTTGACCCTCGGCGTGTCGCGCGGCGTTCGTGCCGTGCGGCGTGTCGCGGTCGATCCATGACCCGACAGGCGGGGAGTATACAGACTTTCGCGGCCTGTCAAGCCGCCGTCTCCTCGCTGTGGAAGTCATGCTCCCTGTGCCTCCGCGCGGGGCGACACACGCCCCCCGCCGTTCGTGTCGTCGTTCGTGCGTTGGTAGGTGTCGGCGTGCTCGGCGACGACGCGCGACGCCACCGACGCCAGCGCCGCGCCGACCACGTACATCGCGAGCATCGAGGTGAGCGCGCGCCCGATGACCGACGCGGCGTCGCCGCCCGAGGCCGCGCCCGCAACGATCGCCACGGCGAAGCCCGCGAGCGAGCAACAGGGTGCGACGGCGCTGATCGGGCGTGCAGTCATACAACGAGCGGGCCGAATACCGGACGCGGCCCCGCGAGCGCGCGGCCACCCCGGTAGGTGCTTTATCGTCCGCGCGAAGGCAAGCAATCAGTTCGAACGGGCGCAAAGAAGTTCGAGGCGGCCCACGCAATCGGCGTGCGCGGCGCGACCGGCACGACGCGTGCGATCCCCCCCCTTTGGCTCGCCACTACCCCTTGCGGTTCGAGCGCGGCTCGAGCGCAAGGGACGCGATAATCTCGCTTGACAAACGCCGAACATCGCGGCTCGCCCGCGCTCGCGGGCGATGCAGCACGTGTGGGACACGCCGGTGAACCGACGACGAAACGCGCGAATCCTGCGCGATCCAGCCGAGGATCGGCACCTCAAATCCGAGGAATCTCCCCGCGCATGAGGACAAACGCGCATGAACCGCGCTTGCTTCGGCCTCGGATCGGCTCTGATTGACGACCAGGCCGAGTCGGGGAAGCCTGGAGGCACGCTCGGACGCGAGCAGGTGGAGGCACTTGATCAGGCCGTACGCGTCGGCGATCGACGTCGGCTCCGGCGTCGCCACCACCATCGCAAGCGACGCGGCGAGCATGAAGGTGGTCACATCGTGCCCAATGCCCGCCCCGGTGTCGATGACGATGAGATCGCTGACCGACTCGAGTTCGCTCAGGCCGGCGACGAGCGCGGCCCGGCGGCGTGCGTCCAGGTCGGCAACACGGGCGACGCCGACCGCGCCGGGCACGAGCAGGAACCCGCCCGGCGCGTCCACCGCCACGTCACGCATCGAGAGACGCGCGGGGGCATCGTGCCCGACAAGCAGGGCGTCGAGACGCCGCTGCGGGCTGAGGCCGCAGAGCACGTCGGCGTTCGCCATGCCGAGGTCGGCGTCGAGGAGCGTCGCCCGTTTGCCCGAGCGAGCGAGTGCGATGCAGAGGTTGACGGCGATATTGGTCTTGCCCACCCCCCCTTTGCCCGAGCCGATGGCGACGATGGGCGTGCCGGGGCGCGCGGGGGAACCGGCGTGCGCGCGCGATGGCGTTCCCTGCTCGCCGGCCAGCGCCTCGACGAGGTCGCGCAGCCGCGATGCCTGATCCGCGGGGCGAGCGAGGGCCGGGCTGGCGAGCATCGTCGTCACGCGACGGCCCCCGCCAGCGCGGGCACGCCGCGCCCTTCGAGGACCAGCCTCGCGAGCGTCCTGCTCTCCGCGGCCTCGACGTCGTCGGGGACTTCCTGCCCGGTCGTGAGGTAACTGAGCGGCAGCCTCAGGCGGGTCACGGCGTTCAGGGCGGGGCCGAAGACCTCGGCCTCGTCGGTCTTGCTGAGGATGAGGCGGTCGGGGCCGAGCGAGCCGAAGCGTTCCGCGGCCCGCATCATCACCGGCTCGGACGAGGCGGCCGAGAGCACCAGGTGGGTCTCGTCGGGCGAGGCGGCACGGACAAACTCGGCGAGTTCGCGCAGGCGTCCCTCGTCGCGGGGGGAGCGGCCCGCGGTGTCGATGAACACGACGTCGTGGTCGCGCAGGGCGTCGCGGGCGGTCTGCATCTCGCGCGGGGTCAGGGCCACGCGCATGGGCAGCCCGACGATCTCGGCATAGGTACGCAGTTGCTCGACGGCGGCGATGCGGTAGGTGTCGCTCGTGATCAGGGCGGCACGCAGGCCGTGGCGCAGTTTCGCGGCGGCGGCCAGTTTGGCGATTGTCGTGGTCTTGCCGACGCCCGTCGGGCCGACGAGGGCGATCGCGCGGCAGACGCCATCGCTCGATTGCGCCGGGCGGGGCGTTGCGACCGGCACCATGCCCGCGATCTCGTCCGCGAGCGCGTCGCGTGTGCGGTCGAGGTCGTGCAGCGGGGCAGCCCGCAACCGCTCGCGGACTCCTTCCAGCAGGCGGCTCGCGAGTTCGGGCGAGACCTGCTCGTCGGTAAGCCGAAGATACAGGTCGGCCAGGGCGTCGGGCATCGTGCCGGTCGAGTGGACGGCGACGCCGCGACCGGTCGCGTGCAGCACATGGCCGAGCAGGCGCTTGATGGACGCGAGTTCGTCCTCGATCGCGACCCGGCCCGACTCGTTCGCCGGCGCGAAGGCGGCTCGCGTCGTGGGCACTCGGACCGCCGGGCTGCGCGCGGGCCTCGGGGCGTCCGCGCGAGGTTCCTGGGCGGGTTCGGTCGCCGAGCCAGACGCCATGCCGACGCTCGACCAGTCTCGCACGGGGATGAACTCGTCCTTGACGGCGGCGGCGCGGGCGAGGGGCAAGGGTTCCGGCTTCGTTTCGGGCATGGGTGTGGCACGCGAGGCGGCGCGGGGCGGCTCACGCCGGCGCGGGGCGGGGAAGGAGTCCGCCTCCGCGGACGCGGTGATCTCGACGATCGGCCTGGTGCCGACGCCGAGCACCCCGCCCGCTTTGAAGGTGCGCGTGTGGAGGATGACGGCGTCGCCGCCGAGGTCTCGCTTGACCTCTGCGAGTGCCGCCGCCATCGTGCTGCCGCGATAGGTCTTGAGTGTCATCATCGCCGTCCCTGGCTTTCCGAAGACGCGGCCAATCTACACGCTCGCGCTGCGTTCCGCCAGTCCTCCCTGTTCAGGCCGCTGTGACCGCCGCCTCCGGCTGCTTGGGTGTGGTCACAAGGGCGAGTGATTCGACCTCGAACGGCGGGGCGACCTCGTTGTACCCCAGCACGACGACCGACGGGATGTGCGGCTCGAGGATCTGGCGGACGACGGCCCGCACCTGCGGCGAGGCGACGACCACCGGCAGACGACCGGCGGCGGTGACCTTCTCCAGGGCGCGGGCGATCTGGCCGGCGATCGACCCGGCGACGCGGGCGGGCATGGTGACGCTGGTGCCGCCGGGGCCGCGATCGATGTAGGCGGCGATCTGGTCCTCCAGCGAGGGGTCGAGCGTGACGCAGACGATGGTGCGCTTGCCGTCCGGCCCTGAGACGGCGACCTGCTCGCAGATGGTGCGTCGCAGGGCGTTGCGGACGTACTCGGTCAGCACGTCCGGGTCCTGGGTCTTGGGCGCCCAGTCGCCGAGGGTCTCGAGGATCGTCTCGACGTCGCGGATGGGGACACGCTCCCGGAGGAGGTTCTGGAGGACCTTCTGGAGATCGGCGGTCTTGACGACGCCGGGGACGGTCTCTTCCACCAGTTTGGGCGTGCGCTGGCGGAGGCCTTCGAGGAGGTTGTTGACCTCTTCGCGGGTGAGCAGGTCGGCGGCGTTCGCGCGCACGACTTCGGTGAGGTGCGTGGCGACGACGCTGGTGGGGTCGACGACGGTGTAGTTCATCGACTCGGCCCGGGCGCGCATGGCCGGGTCGATCCACCAGGCGTCGAGGCCGAAGGCAGGCTCCTTGGTCGGCTCGCCTTCGATCGGGCCGGAGGCGACGCCCGAGTCCATCGCGAGCACCCGTCCGGGGCGGACCTGGCCTCGCGCCGCCTCCGCGCCGCGAACCTTGATGCGGTATTCGGTCGGCTCCAGTTGCAGGTTGTCGCGGATGCGGACCGGCGGCATGACGAATCCGGCCTCGGCGGCCATCTGGCGACGGATCGCGTGGATGCGGTCGAGCAGGTCGCCCCCCTGCTGCGCGTCGACGAGGGAGACGAGGGCGTAGCCGACCTCGAGTTCGAGCACGTCCACCTTCAGGAGCGCCTCGATCGGAGGCGGCTCGGGCGCGCTCGCGGTGGCGCGTTCGGCGTTCTCCCTCGCCGATGCGGCCCGCGAGGATCGCGTCATCGCCCACGCCAGTCCCCCAAGCCCCGCGGCAGTCGCCAGCAGCGGGATCGTCGGCAGCGGGCTGAACGCGAGCAGCGCGAGGAAGCCCGCGGTGATCGCCAGTCCCCGAGGCTGGCTGGTGAGTTGGCCCGTGAGTTCGTCGCCCAGTTGCTGCTTCGAGCCGGAGCGGGTCACGATGAGCGCGGCCGCGATCGAGACGATGAACGAGGGGATCTGGCTGGTCAGCCCGTCGCCGATGGTCAGTTTGGTGAAGACCTCGGCGGACTGACCGGCGGGCCACCCCCGTTCGACGGTGCCGACGGCGAAGCCCCCGATGATGTTCACGGCGGTGATGATGATGCCGGCGATGGCGTCGCCGCGGACGAACTTGCTGGCCCCGTCCATCGCGCCGAAGAAGTCCGCCTCGCGTGAGATGTCCTCGCGCCGGCTTCTGGCCTCGGCCTCGTTGATGAGGCCTGCGTTGAGGTCGGAGTCGATCGCCATCTGCTTGCCGGGCATGGCGTCGAGGGTGAACCGCGCGGCGACCTCGCTGATGCGCGTCGCGCCCTTCGTCACCACGACGAACTGCACGATGATGAGGATGAGGAAGATGACGACGCCGACGAAGAGCGAGTCGCCCGCCACGAACTCGCCGAACGCGCTGATGACCTGCCCGGCGACGCCGATCGCCTCCTCGGGGCTGCCCGCGTCCGCCGTGAGGATGAGGCGGGTCGAGGCGATGTTGAGGACGAGGCGGAACATGGTCGTCGCGAGCAGCAGCGACGGGAAGACGCTGAACTCCAGCGGGCGCCCCATCGAGATCGTGGTCAGAAGCACGATCACCGACAGGGAGATGTTCAGCGAGATGAGAAGGTCGAGCGCGGGCGGCGGCAGAGGGATCAGGATCACCACCATCAGCATCACGAAGGCGATCGGGACGATCAGCCCGCGGTGCTTGGCGAGCGCGAGCAGCCAGGCCGGCAGGTTGCCTCCGTTGGTCGCGCCCGGTTGTGGCTGCTTCGCGGCGGCCATGGATCAACGCCCCTTCACCGTTGTGCTCTGGCGGTGCGCCGCCGCCCGCGTGCGCCGCCGCGCTTCGCCGCGGTGTGCGATGCGCGGCCCTCGAGGCGGTAGACGTAGGCGAGGATCTCCGCGACGGCTTCGTAGAGGTGCGGCGGGATCTCGAGGCCGACCTCGACGCCGTGGTAGATCGCACGGGCCAGCGGCGGCCGCTCGACGATCGGCACGCCGTTCGCGACAGCGACGTGGCGGATGCGGACGGCCATGTAGTCCGCGCCTTTGGCGATGAGCCGGGGCGCGCCCATGGACTCGGACTCGTACTTGAGCGCGACGGCGAAGTGCGTCGGGTTCGTGACCACGACGTCGGCGTCGGGAACGGCCGACTGGATGCGCTGCATGGCGATCTGCCGCATGAGTCGCATCCGCCGCCCTTTCATCTGAGGATCGCCCTCCATGCTGCGGCGCTCGTCTTTCACTTCCTGCTTCGTCATGCGCAGGTCCTGCGAGTGCTGCCACTTCTGGTACATGAAGTCGATGACGCCGAGCACGAGCAGGAGGAAGACCAGCCAGAGCGCGAGTTCCGCGGCGGCACGGGCGAGCAGGAGCATCCCCGGCACCGGGTCCAGCGCGGCCAGCCCGATCAGCCGCGGCATCCAGCGTCCGATCACCGCCCACGAGATCGCGACGACGAGGACGAGTTTGCCCGTGTTCACGACCGTCTTCACGAGGTTGCGCTTGCTGAACATGCGCTTGACGCCGGCGATCGGGTTCAGGCGTTCGAGTTTGGGGCGGAGCGGCTCGGGCGAGAAGAGCAGGCCGACCTGCATGACCTGCCCGACGGCGGCGACGACGAACATGAGCAGCAGCACGGGAACGACGACCATGACGCCCTGCCACGCGGCCCACTTCGCCCCGTCGGTCATGGACTCGATCGTGAGGGCGTGCCCGAGCGTCTCGCCTTCGAGCAGACGGCGGATGAGGGTGGACATGCCGCGGATGAGCAGCCCCCCGACCGCGACGAGCACGATGACCGCGCCGAGCAGATCGACGGCGGCCGAGAGGTCGGCGCTCTTGGCGACGCGGCCGCGCCGCCTCGCGTCCAGGAGGCGGTGCTGCGTCGGTTGCTCGGTCTTTTCGCCCAGGTCCTCGGCCATGCCTCACTCCGGGGCGGGGCCTTCAGGCCCCTCTCCCTGCTTCAGCCTCTCCCCAACGCCCATCGCACCACCAAGCCCAGCCCGTCGCTCAACTCATCCCGAACCACCGTGTCCAGGACGCGCAGAGCCAGCCCGAGCACGCCCAGCCCGACGACGATCTTGATCGCGAAACCCACGCTCAGCACGTTGATCTGCGGCATGGTCTTCATGATGAAGCCCATGGCGAGCAGGAGGAGCATGATGATGCCGGTGACCGGCGCGGCGACGCGGAGCGCCAGTTCGAATCCGGACGCCGCGAGGGTCGTCGCCAGGTCGAGCGCGCCCGGCTGCATCGAGGCCGCGCCCGGCGGCAGCGACGCGAACGAGCCGACGAGCGCGGCGAACAACTGCTCCATCCCGCCCATCGACAGGAACGCCGCGACCGCGATGTAGAAGACGAGTTCGCCGACCGCGTCGCTCTGGGTGTCCATCTCTGGGTTGTAGACGGAGGCGATGCCCAGCCCCATCTGGTAGCCCATGACGTGCCCGCCGGTCTGCACGGCGACGAGGGGGATGGAGGCGAGCAGTCCGATCGCCCCCCCGATCAGCGCCTCGGCGGCGAGGACGGGCGCGACGCCGAAGAGCGAGAGCGGCTCGGCCCGCGCAACGCCTCCCGCCATCAGGCCCGGATACACCGCGAGCGAGACCATCACCGCCAGCATGGCCCGCACCTTCACGGGCACGGCCGGGCCGCTGAGCAGCGGCGCGAACATGAAGAGGCCGCCCAGCCGCGCCGTGACCAGCGCGAAGGGAACGAGGTGCGCCAGCAGGCCGTCGGTCAGGCTCATGCGTCGGCGCCTCCGTCTCGTCAACGCAGCGAGAGCAGCACACCGGCGTACTCCACGAGGTTGACGGCGATCCAGGGGATGAGGAGCGCGGCGACGATGAGCATCACCGCGATCTTGGGCACGAAGGTCAGCGTCTGGTCCTGGATGCTGGTGACGGACTGGAGCACGCTGATGATGAGGCCGATCGCCACGCCCGCGAGCAGGATCGGCGCGGCGATCTTCAGGACGATCAGGAGCGTCTCACGCACCAGCAGCACCGACGATTCGTCGTACGTCATGCGACCTCCCCTGCGCACCCGAGGCACGCCAACGCCCGACCACCTTGCCACGCGAACTCCGCCGCTCCGGGCCAGACCGCCGCGGCCGCGTGCTCGACGCCGGGCACGGGCGCGAAACTGGCGAGCAGCCCGCCGACGACGAGCGTCCAGCCGTCCACGAGCACGAACAGCAGCAACTTGAACGGCAGGCTGATGAGCACGGGCGGGAGCATCATCATGCTCATCGAGATGAGCAGGCTGGCGATGACCATGTCGATGACGAGGAAGGGGAGATAGACCTTGAAGCCCATCAGGAACGCGGTCTTGAGTTCGCTGAGCATGTAGCCGGAGACGAGCGAGGCCGTGTCGACGTCCGCGCGGGTGAGTTTCGAGGGGTCGGAGATGTCCACCCCGCGGTGCTCGAGGACGACGTAGAGGCTCGACCAGTTGCCGGTCGCGGCGATCTGCTCGAACATGAAATCGCGGAAGGGCTGGCGTGCGCGCCCCCACAGGTCGTCGTAGTCGGCGACCTCGCCGCGCTGGTAGGGGACGACGGCGTCGTCCCAGACGCGCTGCACCGTCGGGGCCATGACGGTCATGGTCATGAAGAGGGCGAGGGCGGTGATGACCTGCGGCGGCGGGACGTTCGCGGTGCCCAGCGCCTGCCGGAGCAGCGCGAGCACCACGATGATGCGCATGAAGCAGGTCGCCATCAGCATGATGGACGGCGCGAGCGCGAGAACGGTGAGCAGGAGCAGCACGCTCATCGCGCCGGAAATGCCGCGGACTTGCTCGTCCGGTCCGGTCGGCAGTGCGCCGGCGGCCGAGTCGAGCAGCGCGATCGGGTTGAACGCGGAAGAGGGATCCGAGGCGGGCGCGGGCACGGGCGGGCCGATCTCGCCCTGGGCGAGCGCGGACCCGCACGCGGCGAGCGCGAGCAGAACGGCCAGCGCAAGACGTGCGACGCCGTTCATGGCGTCCCCCCAAGGCCCGCCCCGCGCAACTCGGCGACCCGCCGGCGAAGGGCCTCGACCGCGCTCTGCCCCGACGCCTGCCCGGGCGCGGGCCACGGCACATCGGCGTCGGGCTCGACGTGCGCGGCGTCGAAGCGGCGCAGCATGGAGGTGAAGCGCGCGCTCATCGACTCGTCCGCGGCGTCGCGGGACTTCACGAGCAGCGAGGCCACGTCCTCGGCGTCGTCGAAGGCGCAGAGCGTGCGGAATCCGCCCCCACCGCCGCGGCCGCCGTGCGACTGCGAGAGCAGCAGCACGCGGCGATCCACTTTGAGCAGGACGAGGCTCTGTCCTCGCCCGACGGGGTAGCGCCCGAGCACCTCGAGCACCCCCGAAGGCGACGGCCCGCCAGGCCCGAGCGCGACGGCGAGCGTGGGGCCGGAGCGTGCGAAGCGACGCAGTCCGACGCCGGCCGCGAGGATCACGCCCAGCACGCCGGCGAGCGCGAGGATGGTGCGCGTCCACCCCGAGTCCGCCCGAGGCTCGCCCGCGCCGAGTGCGGCCGACTCGCGGGTCTCGGCGGCGGGCGCGGGCGTCGCCGGCCCGAGCGAGAGCCGCTCGGTGGCAAGCGTGGCGTCTCCCCCCCCCGCCTCAGGGTCGCCCGCGCCGAGTTCGTTGGCCGTTTCACTCGGCGCGGGCGGGCCGATCTCCTGCGCCGGCGCAAGTCCGGCGGCGAAGACCGCCAACACCACCGTGCATGTCGATCGAACGCGGGGCATGTCGCCGTCCTGGCTTGCACGCGGGCGGCTCCACCGCCCGGCGACCCGTCAGCGGGGCTTGGCCTGGCCGTCCGCTGAAGGGTCGATGATCTCGTTGATGCGGACGCAGAAGTTGTCGTTCAAGACGAGCACCTCGCCCCTGGCCACGGGGCGATCGTTCACGTACACATCCACCGGGTCGCCCGCGAGTTTGTCGAGTTCGACGACCGCGCCTTCACCCAACCGGAGCACGTCCTCGACAAGCATCCGCGTCCGGCCGAGTTCGATCTTGACGTTCAGGTTCACGTCCGCGAGCAGGTCGATGCCGTTCTGCGGGGCCTCGGTGCGCACCGCGTCAAAGGCCGGCAAACGCATCGCCTCCGGCGCGGCGGATTCCGTCAGCTCGGGGGCCGACTGCTCCTCGGGGGTCGGGCTGGCTTGATCGTCGGGCATGGGTGCGCCGCTCCTGCCCCGCTCGACGCGCGAGGCCCCGGCCTCCTGCCGGTTCGGGATGGCCAACAACGGCCGCGGTCCAACGCGACCCGCCCGGCGTCCACCGGGCGGGTCGCTCATCGGCAAGACCACAGTGCAACACGCCACATTTGCCGAGGGCGCAGCAATACCGGCGCGATACAGTCACGTGGACGCGCAATTGTTCGTATTGTGTACGGGTCTTCACCCGAGTCGCTCAGTCCGCCGGGAAGCCCTTGCACTTGGGGATCAGCACCCGCTCGACGCGGGGCGTGCCGTCCTGCTGGGTGCCGAAGACGTCGTTGGCATAGGCGGTGAGTTGGCGGGTGAGCGTTTCCTGGCCCGGCTCGCGGAGTTGGTTGTGCTGCGCCTTGCGGAAGATGAGCGAGACTCCCGCGGCGATCTCGGCCTTGCGGGTCTCCATGATCTTCTCGACGGCAGGGCGGTTCTTCTCTCGCACCTTCAGATAGATGGCCGCGTCCCAGACCCAGACACGGTTGGTGGACATGTTCTGGAACTTCTCCTCGATGAGGAGGAGTTCGACGGCGGCCTCGCGCCCGGCCTCCTCGAGGCCTTCCAGTTCCGTCGCGCTGGATCGGGCGGTGCCGCTGCCCATGAAGGCCAGGAAGCCGAAGACGGCCACCGCCTCGACCACCATGATCGCCGAGACGATCAGGATGAGTTTGAGCGGGGGCTTTTTCTTCTGCTCCGGGGCTTCCGCCGCGGCTTCCTGCTCGGCCATTGTGCGCGCTCCATCGCCTACCGCGTCCGGCCGGTCCCGGCCGGGTCAGGGTGCAACTCGTCCACCGCGACCTCCGTGCGGTACACCTCCACTCGGCGGTTCTCGGGTGAGGCTTCAAGCGCGTGCCTGCTCAGCGCCATCGGTTCGGCCGTCCCGACCGCTACAGGCATCAGGATCAGTTCCTTCACCCCGCATTCCTGGACCATGAAGTCCACGACGGCCTTGGCGCGGCGCCAGGAGAGTTCCATGGGGTCCACGCCCGGGGCACGGTCGTCGAGACCCCAGGCGTGGCCTCGGACGGCGACCTTGTAGTTCTGGCCGCGGACCATCGGGGCGATGCTCCCGCGGATGAAGTCCTTGGCTTCGGGGGAGAGTTCCCACGAGCCCGGGGCGAAGGAGAGCGGGCCGCCGACGACGAACTGTTGCCCTTCGTGGATGCGCGCGACCTTCTCCTGTCGGCCTTCGATGTTGGGGTCGGTGGGCTGGGCCTTGGACTCGACCGGCTCGTTGGTGTCCGGGTGCGTCACCATCGGCTTGAGCGTGGTGATGTCGAGCGAGTCGCTGATCGTGAACGAGCGGCGCGCCCCGCTGGAGCCGAGCGCCTGCTTGATGGCGTCGATGACGCGCTGGTACTCCTCGGGTTTCTTGAGTTCGCTGAACGCGGCGAGGAGGATGAAGAAGCAGAGCAGGAGCGACATCATGTCGCCGTAGGTGAGGACCCACTCCGGGATCGGCGGGTTCGACGGTCCCTTCCTGCGCCGCGCCATGGGCCGGTCTCCCTGTCAGGCCGCCTTCTGCTTCGCGCTCTCGAGCGCGTCACGGCGTCCGGGCGGCAGGTACGTCAGGAGTTTGCTCTCGACCACGCGGGGGTTGTCGCCGGACTGAATGGACATGACGCCCGCGACGATGATGGTCTTGACGAGAACCTCTTCGGTGTCGCGAGCGGCGAGTTTGTCGCCGAGCGGGCCCGTCACGATGTTCGCGATCATCGCGCCGTAGAGCGTGGTGATCAGGGCGACGGCCATGCCGGGGCCGATCTTGGACGGGTCGTCCATGTTCTTGAGCATGAAGATGAGGCCCATGAGGGTGCCGATCATGCCGAACGCCGGCGCGTAACGCCCGATCGTGTCGAGCATCTGCTTGCCCTGAGCGTGGCGCTCCATCAGGGCCTCGAGTTCGGTGTCCATGATGGTGCGGATGAGTTCGGGGTCGGTGCCGTCGACGGCCATCTTCACGCCGCGGACGATGAACGGGTCTTTCATCTCCTCGATGAGGTTCTCGAGGGAAAGGATGCCCTCGCGCCGCGCGACCTCGGCGTACTTCACGAGGTCCGCGATCGTCGTGACAGGATCGGCCGACTTCGAGAAGACGCTCTTGAGCACGACGGTATGGAGTTTGAGGATGCGTGCCAGGGGGAACGAAACGATGGCCGCGCCGAGCGTGCCCCCGAAGACGACCATGATGGAGGGCATGTTGATGAGCGACGGGATGTCGCCCCCGCCGAGCACGATGCCCGCGGCGATCGCCGCTCCCGCCAGCACCAGGCCGATGACTGTCCCGAGGTCCACGCGTGCGGTCTCCCCGCCGCGCGCACGCGCGGCCTGCCCATACTCTCATCGGGAACCGGACCCCCCGCCTTGAACGCGATTCCGGCCTGTCGCCCCGGGGGCGCGGCTCAATCCGGCGGGACGAGCCTGCGGAGCAGCCGCCCGTACTCGACGACCCGATCCACCACTTCGCGCAGAGTCTCCTTCACCATCACGTGCTCACCGCTGATGAGCGTGATGAGGGTGTCCGGCGTCTCCTCGACGGTCCGGATCAACTCGGCGTTGAGCACGAATCGCTTCCCGTTCAGGCGCGTCAGCGAGATCACGGCGGCCCTCCCGACAGGTAATCGGACGATCGCGTCGCCGGCTCAAGGCGCGGCGTGGATGCGCGGGCCGGGCGGGCGGCCGTGCTTATCGGCCCATGACCAGGAGTTGCTGGACGAGTTCGTCCGCCGTTCGGATGACGCGGGATGCCGCGGCGTATCCGGTGGAGGACATGATGAGTTTGATGAACTCCTGTCCCAGATCGACGTTCGAGAGTTCGAGCGCACCGCCGACGATGGAGCCTGCCCCGAAGGTGGTCGGCGTGGTGAGGACCGGCTCGCCGCTGTTGGCGCCCGGGCGGAAGAGGTTGGAGCCGACGTCGACGAGGCCGGCGGCGTTGCTGAACGAGGCGAGGACGACGCGCCCGAGCGGACGGATCAGCCCGTTGCTGAACGACCCGTAGATGGTGCCCTCGCGGTCGACGCTGAAGTCGGTGAGCACGCCCGGGGCGCGGCCGTCGCGGAAGGTCGAGGCGATCTGGGACTGGGTTCCCGCGAGCGCGGTGACGGACTCCTCGCCCTGGGAGAAATGGATGTCGAACGTGAGCGGCGACACGGCGCCGGTGTTGTTGCGGTCGAGCCGCACCTGCACGGGCGCCGGGTTGACGATCGCGCCGAAGGAGTCGAAGGAGACGGTGCCCGAGGTGAGCCGGACGTCGCCGTCGGTGTCTGCGGGAGACTCGACGTAGTAACGCCAGGTGGTGCCGATGTCGGTCTTCGCTTCGAGAACCATCGTGAGCGAGGCGTCGATCTCGGAGCCGAGGGAGTCGTAGACGATGAAACTGGTGCGTTGGCTCTCGCCCGTCGCCTCGGCCAGTTTCGAGGGGGCGAAGGGGAGCGCGGCGAGCGTGCCGTCCGCGTTGAGCAGCCGCAGGCCGGAGGTCGGCACCTCGAGATCGTTGGCCGTGCCCGTGTTGCCCGAGACGACGATGACGCCGTTCGCCGGGTCGAGCATCGCGCCCGCGGGCAGACCGTCGGGGTTCACGAGTTCGGTGCGCAGACCGAGTCCCGCGTTGAGGAAGTCGAGAAGATTCTGGACGGTGGTCGCGGGCGTGATAGCGAGTTCGCGGACGGGGAGCGCAGCGCCGCCCTTGCGCGCTCCGTTCAGTTGCAAACGCTGGCCGTCGGCGAACAGCGCGGCGCCGGAGCCGGGCTGCGCGGGGTTCTCGACCTCCGTCAGCAGGCTGGCGAAGTCGAGCAGGCTCCCGGCGGGGGGCGGGACGGTCGCGCCCGGGATCAGCGAGAAGCCGCCGGAGACGGAGGAGAGCAGTTCGATGATCGCTCCGCCGGTGGGGAGTTCGCCCGCGGCGTTGAGATTGCCGCCGAAGCGAACGTTGCCGGAGGCCTCGGCGATGCTGCGAGTGCCGATGGGGATGTTGAGGGGATTGAGTCCGCCCTGCTGGACATTGAAACGGTCGTCGACGCCGTAGCCCAGGAGGACGTCGCCGTCGATGGTGACGAGGTCGTTGTTCTCGTCCTGCCGGAACGCTCCCGAGCGGGTGTAGAAGCGTTCGCCGCCGCGCTCGACGACGAAGAAGCCCTCGCCCTCGACGGCCATGTCGCGCGCGTCGCCGGTGGCGGAGATCGAGCCTTGCTTGAAGTCGCGGAGCGTGCCGGCGACCGAGACGCCGAGGCCGATCTGCGTCGGGTTCACGCCGCCGGAATCCTCGGAGGGGGGGGCGCCGGTGCGGATGTTCTGCTTGATCATGTCGCTGAAAAGGAGGCGCGTCGCCTTGTACCCGTTCGTGTTGACGTTGGCGATGTTGTTGCCGACGACCTCGATCTGCCGCGCGTTGGCGTTCAGACCCGACAGACCCGTGAACAAGGCGATGGTCGATGACATGGACGCTCTCCGAAACGATCAGGCGTTCTGCGGACTTTCTTCCAACGCGCGGACCAGCGACGGCGCGATCCCCGGACGCGGCGCGAACAACTCGACGCGCGGCACGCCCGGCGCGCCGACACGCACGACGGCGTCGATGCCGGTCAGCACGCCCTCCGCCCCGAGGTCCACCGCGCCCGTGATCGTGCGGCTCAGGACGTCGAGTTCGAGGGCCAGGCCGTCGATCAGCACGAGGGCGCGGCTCGCGCCCTCGGCTTGGGCGCGGTCGGCGGCGACCGCGAGCCGGTCGAGTTGCGCGGGCGAGAGTTGCACGCCCGCCCCTCGGGCGACCGTGACTTCCAGGCCGGTGCGCACTTCGCCCGCCTGCGCCCGGGCGAGCAGCGCGGCGAACTCCCCTCCGGCCCGCGTCGGCTCGCCGACGGCGCCGGGAGGGAGCGACACCCCCGCGCCGAGCGCGCGCAGCATCTCCGCCCCGCTCGCGTTCACGCGGCCTCCTCCTCCGCGGCCTCGGCCAGCACCTCGTCGAGGCGTTTGACGGGCACGCGCTCGCCGGTGTCGAGCCTGAGCACCACGCCGCCATCCGTGCGCGAGGCGGATTGCACGATGCCCCGAACGCGCGCCCCGCTCTCCGACAGCCCGCTGACGTGCCGGCCGATCAGCGACGCGCCGCTCACGAACTCGTTGTGCGTCACCAGTTGCCCCATGCGCTCGGACAGGTCCATGTCCGACTGGATGGAGCGGATGGTGGAGAGTTGCTGGAGGAGCGCGGTGGTGTCGTTGGGCTGGAGCGGGTCCTGGTTCGCCAGTTCGGTGAAGATGACCTTGAAGAACTGGTCGGGCGAGAGCGCACCCAGCCCGGACGCCCCGGATGGGGACGGACCGGCCGCGCTCGCCCCCGCGATGCTGGTCGACATCGGCGAGGCTCCGCGTTGTTCCGCCCGGCGACGCGCGATCCGTCACGCGACCAGGTCGATGGTGATGGGAACGGCGGCTCCGTCCGCCGTTACGACGATCTCGGCCGAGCCGTCCGTCCATGGCGGCCCGCCTGTACCCTCGCCATCCCTGGCGTCCCGCTCGGAAGGCGACGCGGCTCCCGCTTCCGCCTCCGCGCCCGCGTCCCGCGGGTCGCTGCGACCGTGCCCCTCCGGGCCGGTGTGGGCTGCGCCGTCTCCGCCGGCGCGATCTCTCTCGCCTCCATCGTCGCTCGAAGGCTCGGCCTTCCCGTCGGGCATGTGCTGCGCCGTCGGCTGCACAACCAGCCGATCGACGTGCAGTCCCCGCGCCTCCAGCGCGGCCCGCAGCGACGACAACCCGTTCTCAAGCAACTCGCGTGCCGAGGTTGTGGTCGGTTCCAACCGGGCGGTGACCGCGCCGTCGCGCACACCCAGCGAGACCCGGACCATGCCGAGCGACTCCGGGTGCAGGCGGAGCACGACCTGCCCGTCGCCCCGCCTGAGCGCTGCCGCGAGGCCGCGCGCGACCTGCGCCCTGAAGGCCTCGGCGGCCGAGTCGCGCGGCGTGGGCTGGCCCTGCGCTGCTCGTGCGGTCGTCACCGCGCCGCGGACGAACGCGCGGTCGAGGGCTGTGCCGATCGCCGTAAGCGACCGGAGCGCGCCGGCATCGCCGCCCTTTGCGGCGGCGGGCGACGCGGCGTTTCGGGCAGCCGATGCATCGGCCGCGTGTGGTGCCACTCGGGTCGCCGTGCCGCTCGCCGCGTCCCGGGGCGGGGCCTTTCCAGGCCCCCCTGCGTCCGAACCCGGGCTGTTCGCGGCGTGGCGGGCGGGGTCAGTTCTTGCGGTCGCGCTCGCGTGATGGGTTGCTTCTCGCTGCTCCGCGAGGCCTCGCTCGGATCGGTGGTCCGCGTTCGATCGACCATCCGACCCCGACGCGGCGCGATCGCCGCGTGCGGGGCCTGCATCGCTCTCGCCGACCGAACGGCCCGACACGTCGCGGCCGACCGCTCGCTCGCTCGCCGATCGGAGTTCGTCCTGGGCAGCCTTGACGATCGGTTTCGTCGCGGCCTGCTCGGCGAGAGGGTCGGATCGCGCGTGAGCGGCCTGGCGGCCCGCGAGTTCCTTCGCCAGACCGCCCGGTTCGGGCAGCGCACTTCCCGCGGCCTGACGCGCAAGGTCCGCACTCGCACCAACCGCGGCCGGCAGCCCCTGCGCCAGGGCGTCGAGCAGCGCGTCGAAGCCGGCGTCCAACCCCGGTTGGCGCGGCGACCCGTCCATGCCCGCGTTCTTGGCGTGCGGCAGTGATTCGGCGAGTTGTTCGGCGATCCTCAAGGCCCGACGCCTCCGGACGCCTGCGCGACGATGCCGTGCGTCCGGAGCCGTTCGAGCAAATCCGCTGCCAGGGCCGGGTCGTCGGCGACGAACTCGGCCATGACCTTTGATCGCGTGCGCGAAGGCATGGCGTCGAGGTAGGCGACGGCCTGGCTCTTGCCGTCGCCCCAGCCGTTGATCGGAGCGGCCGCGCCGGCGCCGCCGCCGATCAGTTCCATCAGGGCGGTCTTCGCGTCGGCGGGCTTCAGGCCGGCGAGCACGGACAGCGCCTTGCGGAACTGCTCGTCCCCCTCCAGGGCGACGACGCGGTCGCGCATCGTCTCGAACGCCTCGCGCTCGGCGTCGAGTTCCGCACGCCGCTGGTCGAGCGTCCGCATCTCGCGGGCGACCATCGCGGCAACGGTTCGGGCCTCGTTGCGCATGCGCTCGAGCCGTTGCTGCTGGGCTTCGTCCTGCTGGAGACGGATGGCGATCGCGTCCGCGGATGACGCGGGGGTCGGCAGCGACGATTCCACGACACCCTGCCTTCGCTCGGCTCTTCGGGCATCGCGGTCCTCGGGCGGCTCGCGCAGCACCTGGCGGACACGCTCGACGGCCCCGGCATCGATGCGCCCCGTCGACCAGAGCCACCCCGCGATGCCCAACAGCGCGAGCAGGTGCGCCACGGCCATGACCGAGAAGATGGTCCACAGCGTCCTCATGGTTCAGCCTCCGCCTGGGCGTCTCGCGCGTAGGCCACGCGAGTGCCGATCTCGTCCACGAGCAGGAACTCGGCCTTTGCTTCGCACCGGCGCCACTCCTCGTGCCGCCGCTCCTTGAGCAACTCCAAGGCCCGGCGGCGCTTCGTCGCCTCGACCAGCATGGCGCGGGCGGCCTCGATCCGCTTCAGAACGCCGGCGAGTTCGACGGCCGCACGGGCGGCGCGGGCGGTCAACTCGCCCGCCGCCGCGGCCTGCATGCGCACGGGCCAGAGATCGACCCGCCCGCCCTCGGCGAGGGCATCGCGCAGGACGCCGCGCTCGGCGCGCGACGCCCGCTGGCACTCGCGGATGAACGTCTCCAGGCGCAGCCGCTCGCGTTCCAGAACGGCGACGGCGCGCTGGCGCTCGCGTTCCTCGCGTTCTCGCAGGCGAAGCACCGGCTCCAACTTGAACGCGAACCTCGCCACGGATCACCTCGCCATCGCGACGCCGTTCGACGCGGGCGCGGCGTTGCGTCCGCCCTGCATCGCCTTGCGCAGGTCCTCTCCGGCTCTCACCATCAGGCCGACGAGCCGCTCCCGCGCCTGTTCGAACGGCTCCGATTCCGACGACGACTGGCAGAGCACATCGTCGATCTCCTTGCGGCGTGCGATCGCCACATCCGCTTCCGGGTCGGAACCCGAGGCGTACGCACCGATCTGCACGAGTTCCTCGACCTCGCGGTAGCGAGCGATCAAACGCACGGCCTGACGGCGCGCGGCGACCAGCACGCCGTCGCACACCTCGTCGGCGACGCGGCTGACGGAGTCGAGCACGTCCACCGCGGGGTAGTGGCCGCGCTGCGCCAGTCGGCGCGACAGGATGATGTGTCCGTCCAGGATGCCGCGTGCCGCGTCGGAGACCGGCTCGGTCAGGTCGTCCCCCTCGACAAGCACCGCGTAGAGGCCCGTGATCGAGCCGCCGCGGGAACGCGGCGTCGGCTCCACCGCGCCCGCCCGCTCCAGCAACCTTGCCAGTGCGGCGAAGACGCTGGGCGTATAGCCGCGCGTCGCGGGAGGCTCGCCGGCGGAAAGCCCGACCTGGCGGCAGGCGTGGGCAAACCGAGTCACCGAATCCATCATGAGCATCACGTCGCGCCCGCGGTCGCGGAAGAACTCGGCTACGGCGCACGCGGCCTTGGCGGCGCGGACGCGCATCACGGGCGATTCGTCGCCGGTGGCGACCACGACCACGGACCGGGCCAGACCGTCCGGCCCGAGGGCGTTCTCGACGAAGTCGCGCACCTCGCGACCCCGCTCGCCGATGAGCGCGATGACGCTCACGTCGGCGGAGGTGAAGCGGGCGACCTGGCCGAGCAGCGTGCTCTTGCCGACGCCGGGACCGGCGAAGACGCCCATGCGTTGGCCGCGACCCAGCGTCGCCATGAGGTCCACGACGCGGACGCCCGTGTAGATCGCCTCCCGGATCGGGCGGCGCCGCATCGGCGCGACGGGGTCCGGGTCGAGCGATTGCGGCGCGAGGTCGGCGATCGGCCCCTTGGCATCGATCGCCCGGCCCAGGCCGTCCACGATTCGCCCGAGCATGCGCTCGCCGACGCCGATGGTCTGCGAGACCTGCTCGCCCACGACGCGGTCGCCCGCTCGAACGCCCGAGCATCCGCTCAGCAGCATGACGACGGACTGCTCGCGGGTAAAGCCGACGACCTCGCCGGGGAGCGTTGCACCGTCGGTGCGCACCGAGACGAGCGAGCCGACGGGCATGGGGAGGTCATCGACGAGGAGCGTGAGGCCGCGCAGCGACGCGACGCGGCCGGATACGCGGAGCGCCGGCTCGCGCCGGACCATCTCCAGTTGCGCCTCGAGGAGCGTCACGCCGCCCGCTCCCGCGACGCCTGCGGGCCTGCCTGACCGGAGAGCGCGGCGGCGATGCGTTCGAGTTGCGTCTCAATCGAGGCGTCGATCGTGCCGCCGCGGTCGGTCTCGACGACGCACGAGCCGCGACCGAGGGACGGATCGGGGCGGAGTTCGGCGTGCGCGGCCCCCGCGAAGCGCTCCATCAGCGACGGCATCGCCTCGCGGAGGGCGGGGAGATCGTCGGGATGCGCGGCGATCCGGAGGCGCGTGGAGCGGGCGACGAGGGCGAGCGCCTCGCGCGCCTGCTCGGCGGCGACACCGGGGTCGGTTCGCGCGACGCGCTTGGCCACGCGGCGACCGATCTCGACGGCGAGGTCCAGAACGTCGCGCTTGGCTTCGACGAGCATCCCCTCGCGCCGGGCCTCGAACGCGTGCAGGGCGTCGGCCCAGGCCGCTTCCAACGCGGCAAGCCGCGCCTTCGCCTCGTCGAACGCCTCGCGCCGCCCCTGCTCGCGTCCCTCGGCCAAGCCGCGCTCAAGCCCCTCGGCACGCCCTTCCTCCGCGGCACGAGCCCGAATGTCCGCCGACTCGACCTCGACCCTCGCCCCGGCATCGGCGATGATGCGCTCCGCCTCCGCGATCGCCGCCTCGCGCATGACGCTCGCGCGGCGTGCGAGATCGCCCAGGTCCATCGCGGCCCCGCGCGCCGCCATCGGCCCCGCCTCGTTGCCGCGGATCATCGCCATGCGCCGCACACTCCACGCGTCCGCCACTCCGTCACTTCGTCGCTCCTTCACCCCGTCGCTCGTCCGTCACACGACCATCTCCGTCTCGCCGCCGCGGCCCTGGATCAGCACTTCGCCCGCCTCTTCGAGGCGACGGACGATGTCCACGATCCGCTGCTGGGCCGACTCGACGTCGCTGACGCGGACGGGCCCCATGAACTCCATGTCCTCCCTGATGAGGGCGGCCGCCCGCTGCGACATGTTCGAGAAGATCTTCTCCTGCAGTTCCGGGCTGGCCGTCTTGAGCGCGAGCGACAGTTCGTCGTTGTCCACTTCCTTCAGGACCGCCTGGATGCCCTTGTCGTTCACCAGCAGGATGTCCTCGAAGACGAACATGAGCCGCCGGATCTGCTCGACGAGGTCGGGGTCTTCGGCCTCGAGGCCCTCCATGATCGACTTCTCCGTCGCCCGGTCGGCGAGGTTGAGCACCTCGGCGACCGTGTCCACGCCGCCCGCCTTCTCCATCGACTGCATCAGCATGTTCGCCAGGCGGCTCTCAAGCCCTCGCTCGACCTCCTTGATGACCTCCGGGTTCGTCTGCTCCATATTGGCGATGCGCTTGATGACTTCCAGCTGCTTCTGCAGCGGGAGGCCCGAGAGAATCTCCGCCGCCTTGTGGTGCGGCAGGTGGCAGAGGATCAGCGCGATGGTCTGCGGGTGCTCGTCCTGGATGAAGGTCAGCAGGTTCTCGCTCTCGGCCCGCTGCAGGAACGAGAAGGGCGTCTTCTGCACCTGCGTTTGGATCTGCTGCACCATCCGGTCCGCGTCCTTCGGGTCGAGCGACTTGGACAGCACGGCGCGTGCGTAGTCAACGTTTCCCTCGCGGGCGTACTGGCTGGCGATCGTGAGGCCGTAGAACTCCTCGACCACGCCCGCGATGAGTTCGGGCGGGGCGCGGCCGAGGCTCGCCAGTTCGCGCATGACCTCCTCGACGGCCTCGGGGGGCATCTTGGCCAGCACCACGCCGGCCCGCTCCGGACCGACGGCGAGCAGCAGCACCGCCGCCTTCGTGAGGCCTTCGAGCTCGTGCGGCGAACTCGGCAGTTTGTCGTGCGGCTTGCGCGGCATCGGGCGTTATGTCTCCACGTGGATCCAGCGTTGGAGCAGGCCTGCCGCCGTTGCCGGGTCGTTCGCCAGCATCTCCTCCACCTTCTCGAGCACCTTCTTGGTGCGGACCGCGTCGTCGTTGAGTTCGATGCCGGTCATGGCCGTGTCGCTCTCGTCCGCCTCGCCGATGATCTCGGTGTCCGTGATCAGTTTGGGCGGAATGCCGGCGAGTTCCTCGGCGTTCGGCATCGGAGCGGGCTTGCCGGAGCGCCGCACGAGCATGAGCATGAAGCCGAGCGCGACGACGGCGAGCGCGACGAGGAGCGCCTTCTCCACGATCGGTCCGACCGTCAGCCCGCCCCCTCCCCCCGACGCCAGCCCGCCCAGGAAGCCGGCCGTCTGCGTCTCGGGCATCGCGAAGTCGAGCGGGATCATGGTGACGACGACCTCGCCGGGCGTCACGCCGTCGGGCGACGCGCCGGTAACGTGCGGCTCGACGCTGCGGACGATGGCCTCGCGCTCCTGCGCGAAACGGGCCGCCACCTCCTCCTCGGTCGGCTCGTCGGCGGCGTCGGGGGCACGCCCGCGCTTCACGAGGGCCACGACGTAACTGCGGGGGATGTTGATCGACGCCGCAAGCCGCGTCGGCATGCCGCGCGGGTCGGAGAGGCTCGTCGTCTCCGTGCCGAATCGCGTCTCGAACTCGGTTTCGTCGTCGGTCTGGGTCGAGGTCGAGGCCGTCGACCCGCTGCGCGAGATGTCCGCCCGCGTGTTGGACCGCACGCCCGGCTCCGCGCCGCGCGACGCCCCGCCCTGCTCGATGGACGAACTGCGCTCGCGCAACGGGGCTGTCACCGTCCCCCGCTCGGACTCGAGGTACTTCACCGTCTGCGAGTTGACCCGGGTGACGTCAACCATCGCCGTGACGGCGATGGTCCGACCCGGCACGTGCGCGAGCAGTTCGTCGATCTTCGTGCGCACCTGGTCCTCGACGCGGGCCGCGTGCTCGAGGTAGGTCGTCGGCAGCACGTCGTTTTTGTCCGTGGGTCGGCGTTGGCGCCCGACCGAGCCGTCGATGACCCGCACGCGCGTCACGTCCAGCCCCGACCTCGCCCCCGCGATCAGTTCCGCGATGGCATCCACGGTTCCCTGGTCCAGCGGCTGGCCCGTGCGCGTGAAGACCGTCGCGGAAGCCGTGGGCTGTCGGACGCTGCGGCCGAACCCGGTCGGCTCGGGGACGTCGAGCAGGACGGTCGCGTCGCGGACCGCGCTGAACCCCCGGATCACGCGCGCCAGTTCGTTCTGGAGGGCGATCAGGTACAACTGCTCGTTCTGCTGGCGCGAGAGGTGGAGGCCCTGCTTCTCGAGCATGTTCCGGAAGAGGATCGTCGTGTCCGCCGGGAGCGCGCCCTCCTGGGCCAGCGCGGCCAGCGCGCCCGACCGCTGCCCCGGCGGCACCATCAGCCGGCCGTCCCGCAACTCCGCCGAGACGCCCGCCGCCTGGAGCACCCGGGCGGCCTGCTGCTGGTCGGCCGCGGACGCCGAGCCCAGCAGTTCGACCAGCCGCCCCGAACCGGCGTACTGGGCGACCAGAAAGAGCGACATGGCGGCGATAACGGCGAGCGACCCGATGAGCAGCCGCTGACTCACGGTCAGTTTGCCGAGGTGCTCGCGCACCCGCTCGATCACTCGCCTCAACGGCTCCATCCGATGGGCCTCCTTGCCGGGTCGTCACTCGCGCGATCCTCGCGCGCCCATGCGAACGCCGGACGGAGACAGGCGCCGCAGGCCCCTAGGTTCGGCCCGCGTCGCCCCATCGCGTGAAATTGCGCCACGGAGCGCAGACCGTGCGCCCCCATGCAGGATCAGCCGAACGCCACGCCCAGGCACCCACCCCCGCCAAACACCGGCCTCACGCCCGCATCTGCTTGATCTCCTCGTACGCGGCCATCACCTTGTTGCGGACCGAGAGCAGCATCTTGAAGGCGGTCTCTGCCTTCTGCGTCGCCAGGATCACGCCCTCCAGGTCGTCGCGACGCCCGGTCTGAAAGTCCTCGACCGCTTTCGTGGCGTCCTGCTGGAGTTGGTCCACCTCGCGGAGGCTCTTGATGAGCGCGTCCTTGAACGAGGGCGCGTTCGGGTCGTGAGGCTGAGGCGGCCCCACCGGAGCAACCGCCCGAACCGGCTGCACTCCCGACGATCCGATCAGGCCCAAGGGGTCCGTCATGGCGTCCGATCCCTCCGCGTTCAGGCGAGCAGACGCAACGCCTGTGCCATCGTGCTCTTGATCGCCTCGGCGGCGACCACGTTCGCCTCGTACGCCCGTGCCGCTGCCATGGCGTTGACCTGCTCCGTCACGCCGTCGATGTCCGGCACGTCAACATAGCCGTTCGCGTCGGCGAAGGGGCTGTCGGGGTCGTGCTTCTTGCGCAGGGCGTTCTCGTCGATCTCGATCGCCGCCACGTGGACGCCGAGCCGCCGCCCCGCGGGGCTGGCGGCGGCGGGGTCACCCGACGCGAAGTGAACGATGCGCTTGCGGAATGGGTCGTACTCGCCCTTGGCGTTGACGAGCGTGTCGCGGTTGGCGAGGTTGGCGGCGATCACGTCCAGCCGCGTCCGCTGCGCGATCATGCCGCTGGTCGAGATGTCCAGACTGCCCCACATCGCTTTCAACTCCTCGGGCGGAGCCTTTTTCCCTCGCGGGGCGGGGCCTTCAGGCCCCTCCAGTCCCTCTCCCACTACACCCTCTCGGCGATCGCCGAATGAATCACGTCCCTGTGGGCCCTGTAGAGATCGGCCGCGACACGGAAGGCGGCCGTCGTCTCGGCCAGGTCCTGCATGGTCCGTTCGAGGTCGCGGTTGTTCCTGTCGTGGGCGAGCACGCCGCCGACCGGAGTGCCGGGAACGACCTCCAGCCCACGGCCCGGAGCGTGCCTGAGTTCTCTCGTCTCGCGCCAGGCGAGTTCCCCGTGCATCCCCCCGGTCCGCCGGCGCCGTTGGGCTATGGCACGGTCGAGCGTCGCCCGGAAGCCCTCAACGGAGGCGTCCTTCTGGACGAACTCGGGGGTGTCGAAGTTGGCGATGTTGTGCGCGATGATGCGCTGCCGCTGCGCGGCGAAGCGCATGGTCATCTCCAGGCTCGGCAAGGCTCCCGCGTTGGTCAGTTGTGCGATCACGCCGCCAGGCCCTCAGCAATCCGCGGACCACTCCGTCGCTTCGTCGCCGTCCCCTACAGACTCGCCTCGACCAGTTGCATCTCCTTCCACTTCTTGAGTTTCAGGCCCAGGGTACGGACACCGATGCCGAGGGTTCGGGCGGTCTTCTGGCGGTGTCCGTTGAAGCGGCGGAGGGTGCCGACGATCACTTCACGCTCGATCTCCTCCAGAGTCCGCTCCTCCGTCGTGCCGGCGTGGAACCCGTTGGACGCGACGGGCTTCGGCTCGAACATCGGCCCGATGCGGGCCGGGGCGGCGGGGACCGTCCCGCCCAGCCACGGCTCGACCAGGGCGGCGGAGATCGTGCCGCCGATCGGCTCGCCCATCCGCTCGCGCGCGGCGAGCAGCACGACCGCTCGCTCGCAGACGTTCATCAGTTCTCGCACGTTGCCGGGCCACTCGTAGTGGGCGAGCAGGGCGAGGGCGTCGTCGTCGAAGCACATGGGCCGGCCGCACTCGCGCCGCCCGAACGCCGCCGAGAAGTGCGCGGCGAGTTCGGCCACGTCCTCGAGCCGCTCGCGCAGCGGGGGCACGCGGATCGGCAGCACGTTCAGGCGGAAGAAGAGGTCCTGCCGGAACGCTCCCTCCGCCACGGCCTGCGGCAGGTCGCGGTTGCTGGTCGCGACGACGCGCACGTCCACGCCGATCGTGACGCTCGAACCGACACGCTCGAAGGCCCGTTCCTGCAGGACGCGCAGCAGTTTCGCCTGCACCTGCGGGCTGACCTCGGAGACCTCGTCGAGCAGGAGCGTCCCGGCGTCGGCGAGCTCGAAGCGGCCCTTGCGGAGTTTGTCCGCGCCGGTGAACGCGCCGCGCTCGTGCCCGAACAGTTCACTCTCCAGGAGCGACTCGCTCAGCGCGGCGCAGTTGACCGCGAGGAACGGCCCCGAGGCGCGGGCGCTCAGTTCGTGGATCGCGCGGGCGACGACCTCCTTGCCCGAGCCGGACTCCCCCGAGACGAGCACGGTCCCCTGCGAGCCGGCGACGGCCTCGACCTGCTGGCGGACGCGGCGCATGGCGGGCGAGGAGCCGATGAGGCGCCCGAGGCCGCGCGGGGAGCCGACCGCGTCGCCCTGACGCGCCGACGCGGCGCCGACGCGGAGGACGGCGTTCTCACGCACGACGCGCGCGTGCCCGACGGCCCTCTTGATGACGATGAGGAGTTCGTCGCCCTCGAAGGGCTTGGTGACATAGTCGAACGCGCCGAGTTTCATGGCCTGCACGGCGGTCTCGACGGTTCCGAAGGCGGTCATCACCACGACGGGCAGATCGTCGTCGATGTTGCGGATCCCCTCGAGCAGTTCCAGCCCGGAGAGGCCGGGCATGCGCAGGTCCGTGAGGACCGCGTCGGGACGACGGCGCGCGACCAGATCGAGCGCCTCCTCCCCCCCCGAAGCGCACGCGACCGTGAAGCCCGCTCTGGTCAGCGTCGAGGCCACGCTGTCACGCATCATCTCCTTGTCGTCAACCACGAGAACGGTGCTCATCGGTCAGGCTCCTTTGGTGCTGCGGACTGGCGAACGGTCGGCGTCGCTCACGACGGATCCGGGCACGACCAGTTCCACGGTCGCGCCCGGCGGCGGCTCGTTGTTGCGCACCAGCACGCGCCCGCCGTGCGCGTCGACGATGCGGTGGACGATCGCGAGACCGAGGCCCGTGCCGCTGGCGCGAGTGGTGAAGAACGGGTTGAACATGCGCTCGACGACGTCCGGGCCGACGCCGGGGCCCGTGTCGCGAACGGTCAGGGCCACGGCGTCCGTACGAGCGTCGGGACGCAGGCGGGCCGGGCGCACGTCCAGGGTCAGCACGCGCGGCCGCGAGCCGGACTCCGCCATCGCCTCGCAGGCGTTGCGGATGACGTTGACGAGCGCCCGGTGCATCAGTTCGCCGTCGCATCGCACCGGGGCGGGCGCGCGCCCGAGGTCGTCGCGCCGGATCTGCACGCCCCAGCCTGGGTGGACGCACGACTCGGCGGCGCGCGTGAGCAGGTCCGAGGCGTCGCCCTCGCCCAACCGGGGGCGGACCTCACCCGCGAACGCGAGCACGTCGTGCACGACCGCGTCCAGCCCGCGCACCGCCCGCGCGATGCGCTCGGCGACGCTCCGCTGCGCCGGGCGGTCGGCGAGGTCCTCCACAAGCGACCCGGCGTACAGCCCGATCGCGCCCAGCGGGTTGCGGATCTCGTGGGCGATGCCGGCCGCCATCTCGCCCAGGGCGGCGAGCCGACGCGATCGCTCAAGCGCGCCGTTCGCTTCGCTCAGTTCGCGGTTGAGGCGCGAGACTTCGTCGCGCAGGCGGTCGTGCGACGACTGGAGTTTGGCGGTCACCTCGTTGAAGGCCGCGAGCAGTTCCGCCAGGTCCGCCGGCGCAAGCGGCTCGACCCCGCCCGAACGCGCCGACTCCCCGGGCGGGATCTTTCCAGGCCCCGTCGCCGCCGCCTCCCCCGCGGACGTCGCCTCGGATTGGATCGCCGTCGCCGCCACGGTCATCCCTCCACGTCCTGAAACCGTGGCGGCGAGACCGCGGCGGACGCCGAGTACGCTCCGGCCGCGCCGCGCGCCCGCCCGAGCGTGTTCACTTCGCCCGCGATCGCTCCGCGGCGTTCTTCGAGGACGCGCCGGTCGGCCTCGTCACGCGCGGCGATGCCGGCCGCCAGGTCGGCCAGCGCGTCGAGCCGCCCCCGCACGTCGGCGCGGCGACCGACGGGCAGGCGTTCGAGCATCGAATCCCACCCGCGCCGGATCGGGCGCAGTTGCTCCCCCAGGCGTTCGAGCTCCTCGATGACTTCCTGCCGCTCGCCCAGGACGCCGAGCAGTTGGTCGGTATCGCCCGCGCTCACGACCTCGCGCTGCCGACGGCTGAGCGAATCCAGCCGACGGAAGAGGGCGAGTTGGCGGTCGAGCGCTTCGACGATGCGCGACGCAAGACGCTCGCCGTCCAGCCCCGTGTCCCATTCGGTTTCGCGTGCGGTCATCCGTGACCTTCTTCCTGCCGCGTTCCTACGGCCCGGCGGACGACCGGCGATCCGTCGCCAGCCGGTCCAGTTCCAGCGTCGAGTTGAGCCACCGCTCCCAGTCCTGCCTGGACATGGGCAGGTACGGGTCGTCCCAGGCTTCGTCGGGGAGGCTCTCGAAGAAGCGGCGTGCACGCTCGTTGCTGGTGCGAGCCAGTTCGACCTCGCCCATGGCCAGGTGCGCGTTGACGATCTGCACCAGCGCGACGAGCGAGGCCGGATCGCGCGGGTAGCGGTCGCGCGCCGCCGTGTAGTGCCGGATCGCACTCCCGTGTTCGCCGAGTTCCATGGCGCAATCGCCCAAGTAGAGGTAGGCGTTGCGGAGTTGCACTTCGTCCACGATCGTGCGCCGGCCCGGCTCGACGGCCTCAAGCCCGGCTCTCGCCTCCTCGAAGAGCGACAGCGCGCGGAACAGGTAGTCTTCGCGGAGGCGAGCGAGTTCGCGGGCGCGGACGCTCGGCATCGCCTCGCGCGCGGTCTCCTCCGCGATCTCGCCGGCGAGCAGGCGGTACGAGTCGGCAAGCCGGTAGCGAACGGCGTTGGTCGCCGGGTCGTCCGGGAAACGCCTGGCCGCCTCTTCGAGCCGCTCGACCGCGTCGCGGAACCGGCGTGCGCCGTACAGGTACGATCCGAGTTCGATGAGCGCGTCGCGGTACGCGGCGGATTCGGAGTCGCCCAGTTCGCCGTGCACCACCGCGACGAGCAGGTCCTCCGCCTCGGCGTCGTTGTCCGGGTCGGCGTCGCCCAGGAGCGTCTGCGCCAGCGGGACGTAGGAGGCATCCGCCCACGGGCCGACGCCCTTCGCTTCCTTCTTGTCCGTGATGAGCGAGCGGAACTCCTCCGCGGCGGCGGCGATCTGGCCCATCGCCTGGAAGCAGCGCGCGAGCCGGAACCTCGCCTCGGCCTGGCGAGGATCATCGGGAAAGCCCGACGCGTAATCGCGGAAGCGAAGGATGGCACGATCGCGGTCCCCCCCCCGATCGAACGAGTCCGCCGCGAGCCAGAGCGAGCGCGCATAGGCGTCGTTGTCCGTGAGCACGACGCGATTCATGTGCTCGGCGTAGTACTCTCCCGCCTTCAGCAGGTGGTGCTGCGCCTGACGGCGGGCGGTCAAGTCCGCGCTCGCACCGGCGGCGGCATCGATCTCATCCGCCGCGCGCCGGTGCGCCTCGGCGAGCGCAAGCAGCACGTCCGCCGTCGCCTCGTCGATCGTGTAGAGCGACTCGGCGAGTTGCGCATAGCGCATCGCGCCCGGCGTGTCGCCGCTGAAGTACCGCTCCCCGTATCGCGCCAGCAGACTCTGGGTCACCCGGGTCCGGTCCGGCTCACCGTCCGGCGCACGACGCACCGCCTCGACGAGCCGCTCGTACGTCTCGAGCGCGGCCTCTTCCTCGCCCAGCGTGCACCGCGTCTCGGCCAGGCCGAGCAGCGCGGGAGCGAGCAGCGGCGTCAGTTCCCATTCGCTCGCCAGCGTGGCGTAGCGGTCGCGGGCGGCGGCCGTGTCGCCCCGCTTGGCCTCGGCCTCAGCGGTGAGCAGTTCCGCACGCCCACGACGCACGTCCAACCCGCTGAGCATCGAGGACGCCCGCTCGAACTGCGTGACGGCTTCGTCGAGTTCTCCCAGACGGAAGTGCCCAACGCCGAGCAGGTAGTAGAGTTCCCCGAGTTCCGGTGAGTCCGGGACGCGGTCCCGAAGCCGCACGATCGACTGCACCAGCCGCGTGACCGCCTCCTCCGCCCGACCCTGCGCCATCCGGACTTCCGCCTGGCGAGCGAGGCACCACAACTGCTCCTCCATGGGAAGGTCCGGCTCGGCCAGCAGACGCGACACGAGTTGCACCGCACGGTCGTGGTCCGGCGGCTCGCGTTCGAGCGATCGCTCCACGACGCGCCGGATGACACGGCGCCGGAGGTCGGACTGGTGTTCCGCCAGCCCGTCGGCCCGGCGCAGCGCTTCGTCGGGGCTGTCGAGGCGCAGGTAGGTCTCGGCGAGGGCGTAGACGTCGCCCGGCTCGAGCGCGGCCCCGTACCGCTCCGCTTCCAGGTACGCCGCCGCGATGTTCCGGTTGTTCTGCTCGACGTCCGCGCCGAGCGACTTCTGCGCGCCGTGCAGCGCGCGGGCCAGCAGGAGGTGGTACCTCGCGTGGGCCGCCGCGCTGACCTTCTCGTCGCTCAGGTGCGGGTAGACCTCGCGGTTGAGCAGCGTGACGGCATCGGCGTGCCGGTCGTTGACAATCAGCGCCTCCGCGTCGGTCAGTGGGCCGCCCAGTTGCGGGCCTGGGGCACGGACCACGGCCGTCACGATCCCGCCGGCCAGCAGAACCGCCGCGATGAGCAGCAGCCACACCTGCCACGATGCGCGCAATGCCTCGCGCAATCTTTGCGGTCCCGACCGCTCCGGCGTGTCCTGGCGCTGCTCCACCCGGTCCTCCGGCACGACAGCCACGGGCCGGATCCTCCGGCCTCACGGGCCACGGGAGGCCCGTCCGCGCATGTATCGGGCCACCGAACGCGCAAACTTGACCTGTTCTCGGAGGCACAGAGGCATCACGAGCCGCCGTCGTCCACCGGCTCGACCGGGGGTTGCTCCCCAGGCTCCCCCACGACGGTCCCGGCCATCAGATCACCCCGGTGCCGGGCGTTCGGCGTCATCAGGCCCGCCAAGGCCCATGGCGCGAGCGCCCATTTGAAGGCGTTGCGAGCGGCCGCGCGCCAGAGTGCGGGGCGGAGCAGGCGATCGGCGTCCGCCCGAACGACGCGGATGCCGACGAGCCACTTGCCGAGGGTCAGGCCACCGAGCCACTCGCCGATCGTGGCGTGCGCGACCGCGACGGCCAGCGCGGTAAGAGGCTCGGCGGGGCTGCCGGTGATGCCCAAAAGCGTGAACGGGCTGAGGACTTCGGAGATCGGCGCGCCGGTGATGATCGACGCGCCGCCCGCCGCGAGCAGCAGGTCCACGAGCGACGCCGCGATGCGCTTGGAGCGCGACGCGAGCGCGACGCCGGGAGGTAGCGCAACGACGCCCGGATCGCCCGTCGGTCGCATGAGGAGGGCGATGACGACGACCATCACCCCGAGAAGCACCACCGCCAGCAGACGGAAGTCCCCGGAACTGACGGGGCGCGAGGCACGCATCTGGCCGTGGTAGACGACGGCTCCCGTTGCGATCGAGACCTCGGCGATCTCGACTCTGGCCCGGGCGCGCGCGCGCTCGTCGCTCTCGACGACGAGTTCGCGCCAGAGGAGCGCGATGCGCCCGGAGACGGCCGAGGGCGAGACCGTCCACGACCCGCCCTCTCGCACGAACCCCGCCAGATCGACGAAGCCGTCCGGCTCGACGCCGAACGCCTCGGCCCGCGCGCCGGCGCTGACCACCATCGCCAGGTGCGGCCCGGAACCGACGAACTCGACGCGGGAACCCGGCGCGATCGCGGGGGGAGCGGCGATCGTGAAGCGCTCCCAGGCGGACTCCCCGTCGGCGTCCGCGCCGCGGAGCCAGAGTTCGGCAAGGTCATCGCGAAGCGCGATGATCCAGAGGCCGCGGTCGTTCCATGCCATGCCGAGGCGCGAGCCGGACACCCGGGGAGGCAGGTCTTCCGGCGGCGCGAGGTTCTGCCAGCCGGCGGGCGAGAGCCGCAGGAGCGACTCCCCGTCGATGCCCACGAGCAGCGCGACCGGCCCCTTCGGCGTGCCCGCGACGGCCGCGAGCGAGCCTTCACCCGGCAGCGACGGGTGCGGGTCCAGCCGACCGACCGGCTCGTAGGCCCACAGCCCGCCGAGGCCCGAGCGTACGGCCGACACGGAACGGACGAGGCGCACCCGCACGCCGCCCTCGGGCGGGAAGACCATCCACGCGCGCGCGTCCCAGCCGGCGAGGCGCTCCGGCGCGGCGTGCAGTTCGGTCACCATCCGGTAGGAGCCGTCCGCGCCCGCTTCCCCGTCGCGCGGCGGCAGATGCACCAGCGCAGGACCGCCCGTGCCGGGGTGCGTCGCGATGGCCCAGCCGTGCTGGGCGAGGGCGGGGGGGGCGAGGAGGATGAGCGAGAGGAAGCGGCAGAGGAACGAAGTGGCGGAGTCGCCCAGTGCGTGCCGCCCCCGCAAGCACCTTGCCATTCTGCCGCTGTGCCACGCTGCCACTTCTACTCCTCGACCCCTTCGCTCTCGCTCGCATCCGGGCGGTCGTCGAGCGAGTACACGTCGGCGACGCGGAAATCGCGCAGCAGGCGCTCCAGGTCGAACGCCCTGTCGCTCACCTCGCGATTCTCCGGCTCGAAGAGGCGCAGCGTGATCGTCGTCTCCGCGTCGGGCACGTCCACGCGGATCATCATGGCCATGCGCGGGCCGACGCGCCCGTCGCCACGCACCGGCACGTAGTCGTAGCGCGACAGCGTCGAGACGGCGATCGGCTCGCCGTCCTCGCCGAGCAGTTCGACCGTCGAGGCTTCGTAGGTGTCGGGGTCGAGCCACATGCGGCGCGTCCCCCAGCGCGAGGGGAGAATGACCCCGAGCAGGCGGCCGTCGTCCGACCAGCGCGTCCAGCCCGGCGGCGCTGCGGGCCCCACGCCCGGCGCCTCGGGCATCGGCAACGGCGAGATCGCCAGCAGATCCACCAACTCGCGCGGATGCACCGGCACGCCCATCTCCAGCGACGCCTCCGGCGTGGCCAGGTCGTGCAGGCCCACAAGGGCGAGCCGGCGGCCGCGATCGGCAAGGTCGATCCACCAGTAGAAGCCTTCGTTCGAGCCGAGGTAGAAGTACGTCTCGCCGAGTTTGTTCACGCTCAGGGCCAGATCGTGCGGCCTGCGGATGAGCAGGTGCCCCTCGGCCTGCTCCACCGCGTCGCGCCCGCCCTTGCCCGTCGGCGAACGCACCGAAACCGTTACCCGCGACCACAGCCGGTCCAGACGGTCCGCGGTCTGGTTGTACCGAGTCGCGACATCCACGTAGCGCGGCGCAGGCCCGCGGTCGATGCGCTGCCCTTCGCCGCCGCCCGCACACCCGCCGAGCACGACCAACGCGCACAGCAGCACGCCGATCACGCCCCGCGATGCGCACTCCGCCACTCTGCCACTCCGAAACTTCGCCACTTCGTGTTTCCGATCTACCGGCTCTCGCCGCCCGCCATGATCCGGTCCAGCAGGCGCATCCCCGCCGACATGGCCGCTCGGTCCATCCCCGGATCGATGACCTCCGTCGCCGGCCCGGCGTATTCGCCGCTCGGCGTCGGGCGGTCGTCCTTGCGCCGCACCAGCAGCACCGCGCGTCCGTCGCCCAGGCTCCGGCTCCCCTCCAGCCGCAGGCGCCGACGGCGGATCAGGATCAACGCAAGCAGGTATCGAAACGCGACCTGCGCGGGGTCGCCCTCGCCCTCGGACTGGTCGAGGATGTCCAGCAACTCGTCGTCGTCGGCCAGCATCCGGCGGGGCGCGTCCGAGACGCGAACGACCGAACGCCAGTGCGCCACGACCCGCCACGGCTCGGGCGGCCTCGCCCCGGCCGTCCACGCCGACGCGCCGAAGTCGAACCGCTGCACGACATCCGTGGTCGCGTCCTCGGCCAGCACCCCGACGAACGGCTCGCCCGGCTGGAGTGTGCGCCCGGTGGCGGCGCAAACGCCGGTCGGACGCCCCACGTCCGCGATCGAAAGAGTCGGCAGGCTCATCGCCCCCGAGTGTAGCGGCTCTGCCCGCAACTCACCGTGAAGAACCGCTCGGCGGTACCCCCCGGGCCGACCCGGAACCGCACGCTCCGCCCGCACGCGGGGCACTGCGCGAGGTAGGCGTTCGCATTGGGGTTGCGGTAGACGCGCACGTAAACCCCTGCGCAGTCGAAACGTACACCGAGCCACGGCCGACCGACCGTCGCCTTTCGCCCCGAGTTGGTCCCGAGAGGCCCCATGTGCCGAAACATCTATCGGCCGCCGCGACGACGCCGGCTCAGCGGCGCGAGAGCCTCCCGGAACGCTACGCCCCCCCACCCGCTAGACTTACGATCGGCCGACCGGCCCCATGACGCGATGCCCCCCTCCCTGACCATCCTGCCCGACCCTCCCCCGCCGCCGACCCCCGTGGGGCTGATCGCCGGGGGTGGAAGACTGCCGATCCTGATCGCCAGGGGGCTGAACGCTGCGGGGCACCCGGTCCACGGGTTGGGGCTTGCGAGCCAGTACGACGCCGAACTGCCGCCGCTGTGCGCGACCTTCCGCGAGGTCGGCCTGCTCCGGGTCGGCTCGTGGGGCCGGGTCCTGTCGCGCATCGGCGTGCATCATGCGATCATGGTCGGCCGTGTTGACAAGGCGCGGCTGATGCACGACCCGCTCCGCATGCTCCGCTACGTGCCGGACTGGCGCACGGCGGTCGCGTGGTTCAGACACCTGCGCCACGACCGGCGGTCGAGCGCGGTGCTGACGGCGATCGCCGAGGAACTCGAACACTGGGGAGTCTCGCTGATGGACTCGACCGCTCCGATCCCGGATCAACTCTCGTCGGCGGGCGTGATGACGCGGCGCAGGCCGACCGCCGAGCAGGCCGCGGACATCGACTTCGTCTGGCCTCTGCTGATGCAGATGCTGCGTCTGGATGTCGGGCAGGCGATCGCGGTGCGCGAGCGCGACGTGATCGCGGTCGAGGCGGTGGAGGGGACGGACCGGATGATCGAGCGCGCCGGGCAGTTGTGCCGCGCGAAGGGCTGGACGCTCTGCAAGGGCGCGCGGGCGGGGCACGACCGCCGGTCGGACGTGCCGACCGTCGGTGTGCGCACGATCGAACTGCTGCACGCGGCGGGCGGACGGTGCCTCGCCGTCGCCGCGGGGGACGTCATCATGCTCGACAAGGACGACATGATCCGGCGCGCCGACGAACTCGGCATCGCCGTCGTCGGAGTCCCGACCGCCCACCGTGCCCCCACCATCCACACCGCGCCCAAGTCCGGCATCTACGTCGCCCCGGCGGGGTCCGCCGTCGGGGTGTGACGTGGGGGAAAGGGATCGAGGCAACAAGGCATCAAGGCATCAAGGGTCCGTTCCGGGCGATACGACACCCGCTGACACCGGCACGCCGTCGGCCGATCCCTTGATCCCTCGATCCCCCGGTCCCTCGATCCCTGCCCCTTACGCCTCGCGCGGCGGGGAGAAACTCCGCCATGCCCTGGACCATTTCGGGATCGACGCCGCCGGCCTGGTCTGCGCCGACCTCGGCGCATCGACGGGCGGCTTCACCGACTGCCTGCTCCGGGCGGGCGCGGCCCGCGTCTACGCCGTCGACACCGCCTACGGCCAACTCGCCTGGAAACTCCGCAACGACCCGCGCGTCGTCGTCATGGAGCGCACCAACGCCCTGCACGCCAAGCCTCCCGCCGGCGGCGTGGACCTGGTCGTGATCGACCTCGGGTGGACGCGGCAGTCGTTGGCCGTACCCGCCGCGGTGCGTTGGCTGCGGGCGGGCGGGCGGATCATCACGCTGATCAAGCCGCACTACGAGATCGAGCGCGCGGAGTTCAAACGCCTCGCCCGCGGCGGAGTGCTTGCGGAGGATGAAGCGGAGAAGATCGTCGATCAGGTCGTCCAACGCCTGCGCGACTCAGACCACAACGTCGCCGGAGTGACCCGCAGCCCGATCCGCGGCGGGGGCAAGACCGGCATGGGCAACGCTGAGTGGCTTGCGCTGATCCACTTCGGTACGTGAACTCACGACGCTCACCCGGCGCTTCGGCCAAGTGGTGCTGTCTACCACCCCTCCTTCTTGACTCCCTCAGCCTTCAGCACCACCCACACCTTCTCCAGCAGATCCCGCAGGCCGAGCCTCGCCGCGCCGCTCACGGGCACGACGGGCGCGTCGGTTTCGGTTCGCAGGGCGCGTTTGAACGATCGCACCGCCTCCTCGCGTTCCACCCCGTCGGCGAGCAGGTCGATCTTGTTCAGCGCGATGACCTCCGGCTTCTCCGCCAGCGCGGGCGAATACGCGAGCAGTTCCGCCCGCACGGTTCTGTAGTTCTCGACGGGGCTTGAGCCGTCCGGCGGCTGCGCGTCCACGAGGTGAACGAGCGCTCGCGTCCGTCCGAGATGGCGGAGGAACTCGTGCCCCAGCCCCGCGCCCTCGGCCGCGCCCTCGATCAGACCGGGCACGTCCGCCAGCACGATGCGCCGCCCCGGGTCCAGTTCCGCGATGCCCAAGTGCGGGGCGAGCGTCGTGAAGGGGTAGTCCGCGATCTTGGGCGTCGCCCGCGTGACGGCCGCGAGCAGCGTGCTCTTGCCGGCGTTCGGCAGCCCGACCAGCCCGGCGTCCGCCATCAGCCGCAGTTCGAGGCGGAGCGTGCGCTGCTCGCCCGGCTCGCCCGGGTCAGCGTTGCGCGGCGTCTGGTTGGTCGGTCCCTTGAAGTGCTCGTTCCCGTACCCCCCCCTGCCGCCTCGGGCGATGACGACGCGGTCGCCCGGGCGCAGGTCGCAGAGGAGTTCGCCGGTGTCGGCGTCGAAGACCATGGTGCCGGGCGGCATGCGGATGACGCGGTCTTCGCCGCCCTTGCCGAACATCTGGCTGCCGTGGCCCGGCTCGCCGTCCTCGGCGGCCCAGTGGTGCGTGCCTCGGAAGTCGAGGAGCGTGTTCAGCCCCTCATCGACTTCGAGGATGACGGAGCCGCCGTCGCCGCCGTCGCCGCCGTCCGGCCCGCCCTTGGGGACGTACTTGGCGCGCCGGAATGAGACGCACCCGTCGCCGCCCTTGCCGGCCCGGACTTCGATGACAGCCTCGTCGATGAACACGCGGGAAGGGTACGCCCCGCGAGCGATGAGCAACGGGCCGCGAGTGTGAGGGAGCGTCCGGCCTCGCTCAGGCCGCGCGGCGTGCCGCGCCGGGGGTCTGGAGCGTGCGCCGGAGGCGCTCGCGCCCGTCCTCCTCCGTGAACCCGGAGAAGACGACGGCCATGCGCACCGGCCCGTCCACGCCGTCGTCGTCGGTCCAGACGACGTTGCCGACGGCGGAGACGTCGCGCTCTTCGCGTCCGCCCCCCCTTGGCAGGGTGATCCGCACGGCGACCGGCGTGCCCGGCATGATTGGCGCGTCGAGTTCGAGTTGGACGCCGCCCTCGGAGACGTCGTAAGCGTGTCCTTCGAGCCAGGAGGCCGTCTCGCCGACGCGGACGCTGACGGGGGTGTACATGGGCTTGAGCGCGATGCGCTCGAACTGCCGACGATCCGCCTCGTTCTTCGCGTGCATGGGCGACTCCCGGAGCGCGCAACGCCGCAAGGGCGCACTCCCACCCCTCCTATCGGCCCATCAACCCCCGGACTTCACGAAGACCCCCATGCCCCAGGCCTCAAGCCCCAAGCCTCAACCCTCAGGCCTCTCCCCCACGACCAACTGCACGCTCACCTTCGAGAGGTCGAGGCCCATGCGGCGTGCGATCTCGCCGATGGTCGAGCAGCGCATCAGTTTCTCGCCCAGTTCCTCGGGCACGTCGAGGACTCGGCCGTCGGGCATGGCGAGGTGAACGTGCTGGTGGACTTCCGCATCGAATCGGCAAGGGCCGTTGCCGTTCGTCGATGGGATGCGGCGGCAGATGCCCGCCTGCGTGAACGCCTCGAGCGTGTTGTAGACCGTGGCGAGGCTCAGGCTCTCGTCCTCGCTGCGCACCGACTCGAAGAGTTCCTCGGCCGTGGGGTGCGAGCGGGACGCCGCGAGCGCGTCGTACAGCACCTCGCGCTGGCGCGTGCAGCGCAGGCCGTGCCGCCTGAAGACTTCGCGTACGCATTCAGCCTGATCGTGCACCGCGGCCGCCTTCCCCGCCCGGATGGTTCCGACACCGATGGATCATTGGCGCACCGGGCGGTCGGGACCACGAAGGGCCTGCAACGCGGCTATTCCCCCTCGTCATCCTCGCCGGGCGGCGCGATGCTCATGCGATGGTGCGGCACGCCGACCTCGGTGAACGGATCGCCGTCCACGCGCCATCCCAGCCGGCTGTAGAACCCCATCGCGTCGTCGCGGGCGTGGCAGAAGACCTCGCGCAGGCCGAGTTCGCCGAACGCGCGCCGCTCCAACTCCACAACCAGGCGACGCCCGATCCCCTCGCCCTGACGCTGGAGGTCCACGGCCATCTGCATCAACTTGCCCACGCCCGGCTCGGGGTAGTCCGGGATCAGGAGCGCACACCCGATCACCCGCGGCCCGGACGGATGGTCCAGCACCGCCACGAAGTGCTCGGCCCGGTCGTCGATGCCGAAATCGCGCCGGAAGGCCTCCATCGAGTACCCGATCGGCCGGAGCAGCACGGCATCGCGCAGGGCGCACTCCTGCCCGTAGAGCGGATCGAGCGTCGTGATGCGTCGTACCCGGATCATGCGGACGCAACCTCAGTCTCGGGGCCGACCCCCGAGTGCCACACCCGATCCCCTCCGTCCCGACGGGCCGAGAGCCTACACGCTCGCCCCCTCCCCGCACAACCCGCACGCCCCGGGCGTACATTGTCCCGGTGGCCCGCCCCACGCGCAACGACGCCGAACTCCTCTGCGAACGCTGCGGCTACTGCGTCGAGGGTCTGCCCGCGGGCGCCAGGTGCCCCGAGTGCGCCCGGCCGGTCGCCGACAGCATGCCCCACGCACGGCCCGGCAGCCCGTGGCAGATCGACCCGAGCGCGGCGTCGCGGTTCGCCACCAACTGGGCGACGCTCTCCCGGCCGGCGGCGACGATGCGCACGGCCCGGATCGACTCGCGCAGTTCGCAGCGCCTCCTCGTCATCAACTGCTTCGCCGCGACAGCCCCATACGGGTTCCTCGCGGGTCTGTTCATGCTGATAGAGATCTGGGGGACAGAGCGTCCGCTGTGGGAAGAAGAGACACACTTCGCCAGGATCGTCATTGCAGCGCTGTATATCTTCGCCTCGCTGTTCGTAGTTTGGGCCGCACACTGGATCCCGCTGTTGTTGTTGTTCCTGCTCGTCGCCGTGGCACTTCGCGCGATTGGGCGGCTCCGCGGCTGGCGGATCACGCGGCCAGTCGCGATCACCGTCACGGCGCACGCCTCTGCGGCAGCCTTCCTGCTGCCGTTCCTGTTCGTCACCGGTTTGACGCTTTGCTTCCTCACGGCCATCGTTCTCGGGGAGGTGGGCCTCTTCCTCGGCTCCTTCGTCGAGATGCTCGGCTTCACCGTGGTCGCAGCCCTCCCGACGTTGTGCGTGCTTGTCGTTTTCTTCCGCACCGGACTGCGCGAGTGCCGGTACGCCAACCCCAGCCGCCCCTACGATCCCCCGTCATGAACCCGCGACGCCCAACCCAACCCGTCTACGTCGGCGACAGCCGCACCGGCATCGTCCAGATCGGCGGCGGCCTGCCGGATTCGGCCGGTCGGCCGACCGCTCCCGCGCCGGTCTCCGTCCAGACCATGACCGCCGGGTACACGCACGAGGTGGACGCCTGCGTGGCCGAGATCGACCGGCTGCACGCAGCGGGCGCGGACATCGTGCGCGTGGCCGTCCCGGAGAAGAAGGACACGGCGGCCCTGCCCGAGATCCTCGCCCGCACGTCGGTGCCGATCGTGGCGGACGTGCACTTCCACTTCCAGCGGGCGCTCGAGGCGGTCGAGGCGGGCGTGCACAAGATCCGCCTGAACCCCGGCAATATCTCCGACCGCGCCCAGGTGGTGGAGGTCATCCGTGCGTGCAAGGCCGCGGGCATCCCGATCCGCGTGGGCGTGAACGAGGGGTCGATCGTCGAGCGGCGCGACAAGCAGAAGCGGCTGAAGGAACTCGGCGCGGTCTTCAGCGAGCACAAGCACGGCTACCTGCTCGCGATCATGGTGACGAAACTGGAGGAGTACCTCGACATCTTCTACGAGGAGGACTTCCGCGACGTCGTGATCAGCGCCAAGAGCATGGACGCGGCTCTCACCATCGACGCCTACAGGGAGATCTCGCGCCGCTTCGACCATCCGCTGCACCTCGGCGTCACGCACGCCGGCCCACGCGAGACGGGATGCATCCGCTCGGTCGTCGCGCTCGGGACGCTGCTGGCAAACGGGATCGGGGACACGATCCGCATCTCGTACGCCTCCGACCACGTGGGCGAGGTCGAGGACGGGCTGGAACTGCTCTACACGCTGGGGTTGCGCGAGCGCATCGGGGCGGAACTGATCGCGTGCCCGACGTGCGGGCGGATCCAGGTGGACCTCTTCACGCTCGTGCAGGACGTGCGCCGGACGCTCGCCGAGCGCGTCGACCTGCCGATCAAGGTCGCGGTCATGGGGTGCGTCGTGAACGGGCCGGGCGAGGCGGAGGGGGCGGACGTGGCCGTCTTCGCGGGCGACCGGCGCGGCATCATCTACGTGCAGGGCGAGCGCGTCGCCAACGTGCCCGAAGCGGACATCCTGCCGCGCCTGCTCGACGAGTGCCTCGCGTTCCAGGAGCGCGTTCGCCGGGGCGAGGCGCGGCTGGGCGAGAAGAAGGTCAACATCGTGCCGCCGGACCCTCTCGGCGAACTCGGGAGCGGGTGGGAAAAGATGGCGGCCGAGCGCGCGCGCTCGACGCCGATCACCATCCGCACGACCTGATGCCACGATGCCGCGTGCCTTGATGCCTCTCTTCAGATCGACCGCGCCGCGCCCTCAGCGTGCCCTGCCCGGCCTGGCCTGCGCGTCGAGCATCCGTGAGACCATGGCCCGCATGGCCTTGGCCTGCTCCGCGTCGATGCCCACCTCGTCGAGCCGCACGGTGATGGCGGGGAGCCACAGTTCGCCCGCAGGTTCGAAGCCCAACTCCTCGACCATGCGCCGCTCGAGGTCGGGGAAGTGGCCCGCGCCATAGAAGATGGCGAGGCTCTCGACGCCGGGCTGCTCCTCCATCACTCGGCGCAGGTCGTCGAGGACGACGGTGTTGCGATCGACGATAAGGACTTCGAGCAGCCTGCCCGCCTCGCCCAGTTGGGCTTCGAGGATCTCGTCCGCGCGGGCGACCATCTCCAGCATCGCCAGTTTGGCCGTGGTGCGCATGCCCTCGTTCATGCCCACGAACCGCAGCAGCACGCCCGCCATTCGCGCCATCATGGACTCGCCGGAAAGGGCGCGGAACAACTGGCTCGCGGCGGCGGCGGTGCGCTCGTCGCGGGGGGGCGCGTCGCCCGGCTCACCCTCGCCTCCCGCTCGCTCGCCGCCCAGGAGCACCGCCTGCAACTCCTCGACGGACATGTCGCTGTTGCGCCAGTGGCGGCGGTCGTAGTTGACCCCGCGCAACTGGAACTCCAGCCCCAGCGCGTCGGCCAGTTGCTGCTGAAGGCCCGGCTGGCGCGGCAGGTCCGGCTGAACCGAGACGCGCGCGCCCTCGAACGCGATCGTGAGATCGGACGCCGGGCCGTCGCCGCCGGGTTCGCCGTCGGAACCGAAACTGATGATCTGGAATCCCTCCTCGCCCATGCGGACCACGAACGGGTTGCCCCACGCGTCCGCGGTCGCGCGTTCGATCAGTGACGGATGCACGCTCGGCAGCACGTTGCCCACGCCGTCGAGCGACGGCGGGAACGACCCCGTCTCCCTCCGCGCGGCGAGCAGCAGCATCGCGGCATACCTCAGGCGGGCCTCGGTCTGCTCGGCCTTGAGCGCGTCGCCCTCGGCCTCGCCACCCGTGAGGGGCCGCGCCCCGCCCACGCCCTCGTACAGCACGACGTCCTGGGCGTCCAGGAACGCCTGCACGTCGTCGTAGAAGGACTGGTCCGCGACATGGACCGCGCCAACGAGATGGACGGCCGGCGCCCCCGGTCGCGTCAGCGTCCGCACCGACAGTTCGAGGGTCGAGGCAAGCCCGCCGCTCTCCTCGCGCACGCGCATGTACGTCGCGGCGCGCTCGCCCCCCTGTCCGAGAGCCGCAGGCCCGAGGACCAGGCCCACCACACCCGCGATCCACGCCGTCCGGCTCATCCGCATCGTTCGCTCCCGTCTGCCGTGCTTCGCGCACCGAGCATTCGGTGTACCGCCCAGGCCGGGTGTGAGATGCTCCACGGAGCATCGAATCCCCGGATCGCGGGTCACGGGCCGGCGTACGAGCCCGCCCGTCCCGCGACGGCCCCCCGAACCCTCGCCGCGCACACGACCGCCCTGCGTCGCACCCGCTCGTCGCCCTCGCACCGGGACATCCGGACAACCTGGGACGCGAGTTCCGTCCATCGCCTCGCGCCGGCCGATCGCCCGTCGACGGTCAGCGCCCGCGACGCAAGCCAGACCCCAGCGAGCCGGTGCCCCGGCCGTTCGTCGCGCAGCATCTCGCCCAACGCGACCGCGGCCTCGTGCCCATCGCCCAGCACGAGCATCGCCCGCAGCGCGTTCGCGCGGACGCGGTGGTGCCCATCCCCCTTGAACTCGACCAGCGACGCCTGCTCCCGTGCCACCGACTTCGGCCCTGCGAAGTCGTTGCGCTCGCGCCGCGCCCGTCTCGCCATCGCCTCGACCGCGTTCGCCCGCACCCTGGCGTCCGGGTGCGAAAGGCATGAGCGGAGCGCCTCCCCCACGCCCGGCGGCGCGCTCGGGTCGCCGAGCGCGGCGACGGCCGTCGCGATCTCGCGGTCCGTTGCGCCCGCTCCACCGGTCGCGATCGTGAGCAGCGCATCCGCCACTCGCCCGTGCAGACCGAAGCGGCGCACCACGCCGATCGCCCGCAGCCTCGGCGCCTCGGATGCCTTCACGAGCAGCCCGCGCAGCATCGACACGAGTTCATCCGGGTTCGAGGCGAGCAGCCGACGCGCCGCGAGGCGGGACGACGCCGAGTCCGGGTCGAGCGGGTCCAGCCGGTCATGATCGGCCTCGGCGATCAGGCGGACGCATCGGTGCGGCGAGAGGCAAAGCCGGCCCGCGAACCGTCGCCGCGCCGCATCCGATGGGCGCGGCCCGCTCGGCGGCGTCCCGATCGCGGACCAGAGCAGCGTCGCCGTCCGCGCCACGATCGGGTCCGGGTCCAGGCAGTAATCCGGCAGGTCCGACGCCGAGGCCGTCCGCGCCGCGGCGAAGCGGACCGACGGTTCGGGATCGGTGACCAGCGGCCCCAGGACCGCAGACCGTGTCGCCTCGTCAAGGTTCAACGCCTCGACGAACGCCGCGACTCCCCCTCTCGCGGCGGCGGAGAGCCGGCCGAGCGTCGTGCCGTCGGGCAGCACGCCCCCCGAAGCCACAACGCGCGTGCGTGAGTCCGCGGCTCCGGAGACGGGGCGCGTCCGCACCTGCATCCGGCGGACGCGCGTTCGACGCGACGCTCTCACGAGCAGGTGCCACGAACGCAGCACGGCCTCGTGCTCCGCCACGGACTCGGCCCGGCTGAGCCGTTCGAGCGCGGCCGGCGCGACCGCCCGGTCCGCGAGCCACCAGAGCGCGAGCAGGCGAGCCACCGCGGCATCGGAGCGGCGCAGCGCGGCCCGCAGCCCCGCGTGGTCGTCGCTCGAACGCAACTCGGAGGCAAGTCGTGCTCGCCCGGGACCGAGCCGATCCGCCTCGAACGGCCTGGGCAACAGCAGCAATGCGCACAACGCGAGGTGCCGCGTGCGACGGATCGACGCCCCCGCCATGCAGCGCGCGACGATGCCGGCGAGTTCATCGGCGGCATCGGCGGCATCGGGCGCTCCCGGGTCCATCGGCCGAGCCAGCACGTCGCCCGGCGCATCGGAGCCCAGCAGCGCACGCGACTGGACGCCCGACGCACGTGCGCACAGCCTCAGCAGCCCCGTGCCCGCAGCGCCGGCGATCCGACGGTCGGGGTCGCCCAACATCTCGCCCAAGAGCGGGGCGAGCGACGGATCGCCGGACTCCTGGGCGACGCGAACGGCCGCGTACCGGGCGGCAGGCTCGCCGTCCGACCCGACCTCGCGTAACGCCTCCTCCCATCGCCTGCGGCCCGCGGCCAGGCTCGCCCGGCGCAGGCACGTCCCGAAGCGCCGCCAGTTGCGGGCCACCTCAACCAACGCCCGGGCCGCAACTTCCCGCCGTGCCGGCGAAGCCCTCTCGGGGATCAGCGCCAGTTCGATCAGTTCCGGACCGAGGGCCTCCAGGTCCTCGTCGGGCGCCTTGCTGACAGCTTGGGCGAGCGCACCCAACCTCCGCCCGGGGCTGAGTTTGCGCCATGCTTCGATGCGGGCGTCGAGGCCAGCCATTCGCAGTCCCCTGAGGGGGTTGTCCCCCTGGGTCCGAAAAAGTCGCCCAAAACATGCTACTCATTGTGGACACGGGGTGGAAGAGTCAATATCTTGGGCCGCATGTGGGGGCCAGCCAATGGCGGGCCTGGGTCGGCGTCGGGACGGACGACGGTACGCAACCCGGGCCTACAGTCGACGCTAACTCACGTGGGGACCGGGACGGTCGCCGGGACGGAGTCCGCGCGGCCGCGACGGTGGCGTTCGGCGAAAGCCGGAGCGCTCCAAGCCAGGAGAACGCATGGACACGCAAGCCAATCCGAGCAGTCTCCAGTCGTACCAGGTCGTTCTCTACGAACGGGCGCTGCACCCCGAGTTGTTTCAACTCAAGGGGCGCAAGGTCGTCAAGCACGGGGCCTACGAGTTCGAGGGCTGGCTCATGGGCGGATCGCACCTGCTGCGCTTCGAGCACGGCCCGCTGTGCGCCTGTGAACTCGTGACGGACGAGGAGCACAATCTCCCCACGGCGGGCGTGGTGACCGCCTTCTTCTGCGCCGGCGAGCGGGACTTCGACCACAAGTTCCGCGACACCCCGGTCAACTACATGACCACCGTGCAGACGGAGACGCTGAGCGAGAACCTGTACCTGGCCACGTTCGATGAGATGGTCGAGTTCGCCCGCGAGTCCCGCGCCCTCGCCCACCGGTGGACCGACGCCGCCGGCCCTTGCCTCTCCATCCTCGACATCCAGCGCTTCAGCCGCGAGATCCACGCGCAGGCCTACCACCTCCTCGCCACAGGCGGCGTGGTGCTGCGAACCCAGACGATCTTCGAGCACGCCTGAGCGACCACCGAGAGTCTATACCGGCGGGCGAGACATGGGTCTCATAGGTCGCGTGAGACCTATGGCCGATGTCCGCGTGCCGCGCTCCATACCATCTCCCCCCGTACGCCCCCCCAACTCGGTGAGCCGCCCATGACCGCACCGCCCACGCCCGACGCCAAGCCCGGCTACCGCCAGACGCTCAACCTGCCGCAGACCGCCTTCCCCATGAAGGCGAACCTCGTGCAGAACGAGCCGGAGTCCATCAAGCGGTGGGCGGCGATGGGGCTGTACCGGCGGATGCGCGAGCGATCGGCGGGCGAGGGTCGCCCGCGCTGGCACTTCCACGACGGTCCGCCGTACGCCAACGGGTCGCTGCACCTCGGGCACATCCTGAACAAGTCGCTCAAGGACTTCGTCGTGCGGTCTCGCTCGATGATGGGGCTGGACGTGCCGTACGTCCCCGGGTGGGACTGCCACGGGCTGCCGATCGAGCACCAGGTGATGACCAACCTCGTCGAGAGCGGCAAGGCGGCGAAACTCGCCGAACTTGACGACGATCGACGCAAGATCGCCGTGCGCCGCGACTGCCGGGCGCACGCCGAGAAGTTCATCAAGCTGCAATCCGGCCAGATGGTGCGCCTCCTCACGCTCGCCGACTACGAGCGCCCCTACCTGACGATGGACCCCGCGTTCGAGGGTGCGGCGCTCGAGTCGCTGGCCGACCTGGTCGAGCAGGGGCTGGTGTACCGCGCGCTCAAGCCGGTCCACTGGAGTATCGCCAACGAGACCGCGCTGGCCGAGGCGGAACTCGAGTACGAGGACCGCGAGGACCCGTCGATCTACGTCGATTTCCCGGCCGCCGACCCCGCGGCGGTGCTGCGGGCCTTCGGCGTGTCGTCGCAGCCCCCCCCCGCGGTCGGGTTCATGATCTGGACGACGACGCCCTGGACGCTCCCGGCAAACCTCGCCATCGCCGTACATCCGCGCTTCGAGTACGCGCTGGTCGAAGTGGACGGCCGGACAACGGTGATCGCGGCCGCCCTCGTCGAGCGGGTCACGAAGGCCGCGAAGGCGAAGAGCGTGCGAACGCTGGGCACGACGACGGGGGACCGCCTGCTCGGCCTGCGCTACAAGCACCCGTTCGTGCCGGACACCGGTGGCACAGGCGTCCAGGAAGGTGGTGGCACAGGCGTCCCGCCTGTGCCCGCTCGATTCACCATCGTCGCCGCCGAGTACGTCACGCTCGAAGACGGCACGGGCCTCGTCCACACGGCCCCCGGGCACGGCGCGGAGGACTTCGCCACCGGCCGGCGCGAAGGGCTGCCCGTCTACTGCCCGGTGCGCCACGACGGCACGTACGACGAGACTGTCCCGGACTGGCTGCGGGGCGTGGACATCTGGAAGGCCAACGACCTCATCACCGCGAATCTGCGCACAAACGCGCACCTGTTCCACGTGGAACGCATCACCCACTCCTACCCGCACGATTGGCGGAGCAAGACGCCGGTCATCTTCCGGTGCACGGAGCAGTGGTTCGTCGGCGTGGATGCGCCGACGCGCCGCGACGGCAAGACGCTGCGAGCCCTCGCGCTGGACGCGACGGCCGAGTCGGTCGCCTTCGTCCCCGAGTGGGGGCGCAACCGGATGCGCGGGATGCTGGAGTCGCGCCCCGACTGGTGCATCAGCCGGCAGCGTTCGTGGGGCCTGCCGATCCCCGCGTTCTTCCTCGCGGACGGCACGACGCTCCTGACGGCCGCGAGTGTGCGAGCGGTGGCGAAACTCGTGCGCGAGAAGGGGAGCGACGCGTGGTTCACGAGCGGGCCGGAGGACCTGCTGCGCCACTACGACGCCGCGAGCGACCCCGATGCGCCCGATGCCCTCCGGCGCGACCCGTCGCTCCTGCGCTCGGCGCGCAAGGGGCCGGACATCCTGGATGTGTGGTTCGAGTCCGGCTCGACGTGGAACGGCGTGATGCGCGAGCGCGAGGGGCGCGACGCGGTCCCGGTCGAGTTGTACCTGGAGGGGTCGGACCAGCACCGCGGGTGGTTCCAGTCGTCGCTGCTGGTCGGGCTGGGCGCGACGGGCCGGCCGCCGTACAAGGCGATCCTGACGCACGGGTTCATGGTGGACAAGGACGGGCGGAAACTCAGCAAGAGCAAGGGGCACAGCGTCGAGGACCTGTTCAAGTTGTTCGGCGCGGACGTCGTGCGGTGGTGGGCGTCGTCGCTGGCGTACGAGCAGGACATGAAGACGGACGACGAGTTCTTCCGGCTCGCGGGCGAGAGTTACCGCAAGGTGCGCAACACCATCCGGTTCATGCTGAGCAACCTGTACGACTGCAAGCCCGGCGCGACGCCGGCCCCGAAGCCCTCTCCGCTGAGCCTCGACGCGTGGGCCCTCGCCGAGTACGACGCGCTCGAGCGGCGCGTCATCGCCGCCTACGAGCGCTACGACTTCCGCGCGGCGCACCTGGCGATCTACGACTTCTGCAACGACTCGCTGAGCGCGGTCTACCTCGCCGCCGTCAAGGATCGGCTCTACTGCGACAGGCCGGACTCGCTGCGGCGGCGCTCGACGCAGGCCGCGCTGTGGCGCATCACCGACGCCCTGTGCCGGCTCGTCGCGCCGATCCTGTGCCACACGGCCGACGAGGCGTGGCGCGCGCTGCACGGCGCGGGCTCGGACGACGCGGAGGCGTGCGTTCACCTGGAGACCTTTGCGAGCGTGGCGCACGCCGGAACGATGCACGCTGAATGCGATCCGCGCTGGGCGGCGGCCATGACGGCACGCGACGCTGCGCTGGCTGCGATCGAGCGGGCGAAGACGGAGTTGGGCGTGGAGAACCCGCTGGACGCGGGGGTGACGCTGCCGGACGCCGACGGCTCGCTCGCCGCGTTCGATGCGCGCGATCTGGCCGACCTGCTGGGCGTGAGCCGGGTGGCGGTGGATGCGAAGGCGACCGCGGTTTCGGTGCAGGACCTGCGCGGTGAGCCTCGGTGCGAGCGCTCGTGGAAGCGCGACGGGACCGTGCGCCAACGCAGCGACGGCGGGATGCTGTCCGATCGCGACGCGGAGGCGGTGGGCGTGTCGTAGAGCCTCCGTGGCGGTCGCGGCTCGTGGCGTGGTCCGATAGCGCTCGAACGTGACGGGCACAGGCGTGACGCCCGTGCCAACGGGTTGCGGCGGCGCAACGGGTGTGCGGGGCGGGTTCGTGATGACGTGGCGGATCGGCAACGCGGGGCTTGAGGCGCGGCCTCGGCGTGTCGATGAAACGCCCCATGGAGACGAACTCATTTGAGTCGGGGCCTGAACGGTCCCGCCCCGAGCGCTCGCCCGGCTCCGCCTCGCACGCGAAAGGGACGAAGTTCCGGCGCGCGGACCCCGAGGACTCGCCGCCGGTCGTCGAGCGGCTCGAGGCCCTGGCGCACGAACTGGGCAACCTCCTCGACGGATCGATGCGCACGCTCTTGCAGGCCGAACGGTCGCTCGGCGACGCCGAGGGGGGGGCGGTCGACGACGCGCGCAAACGGCTCGACACGGTGCGAGGCTCGCTCGAACGGATGGCGGACCTCGTCCACGCGGCGATGCGCGGCACGCCCGGGCTGATCGGCTCACGCACCTTCGGCCCCGGCAGGCCCGTCACGCTCGCCGAGGCGATCCGGCACGCGACCGACGTCGCTCGTCCGGACTCGGATGACCTCGGCATCACGATCGACCTGCGGCTTGACGCCGGCGCGGAGACCGCCGGCTCGGGGCCGGTGTACCCGATCGTACTGAACGGGCTGCGCAACGCGGTCGAGGCGATCGCCTCGTGCAGGCCCAGCGCGGAGGGGAAGCCGGGCGGGTGCATCGAGGTCCACGCCTCGGTCAGCCCGGCGGGGCGCGCGTGCGTGCTGATCCTCGACGACGGGCCGGGACTGCCGACGAGCAAAGGCGAGGGATTGTTCCGCCACGGCTTCACGACCAAGCCCGGCGGTCGCGGCATCGGGCTGTCGCTGTGCCGAAGCGTCGTGCGCGAACTGCCCGACGGCACGATCGAGTTGCGCCCGCGGACCGACCTGGCCGACCCGGCACGCCCGGGGGCCGCCCTGGAGGTGCGTTGGATCGTGCGGGCCGAGGACAGGCGGCGCGCGGGCTGATGGGTAAGGCGACCGACGAACGTGCGGGGCTTGAGGCGACTGGAACAGAAAGAGCCGCCACGGAGCGGCGGGGCACCCGGTGAGCAAGCAGCGTTCGGCGCGCGTGTTGATCGTTGACGACGACCCGATCGTCGCGGAGTCGCTCGCGGAGTTCATGCGCGGCGAGGGGCACGGCGCGGCGACGGCGTTCAACGGCGTCGAGGCGCTGGCCGCGCTGGAGGCGGCCGAGGCCGAGGGCGACGCCTTCCGCGTGGTCGTCTGCGACGTCTCGTTGCCCGGGATGAGCGGGATCGAACTGCTGCGGAGGATCGTGCGCGAGCGGCCCGGCACGGCCGTGGTCATGCTCACGGGGTACGCCAACGTCGAAACGGCGGTCGAAGCGCTGCGCATCGGCGCGGTGGACTACCTGACCAAGCCGGTCGTGGACGAGGAACTCCGCGTCGCCCTGGAGCGGGCGTTGCGCCAGCAGGCGCTCATGGCCGAGAACCAGCGGCTGAAGCGCCAACTCGACGGCCGCTTCAGCCTCGACGGGATCATCGGCGGCGACCACCGGATGCGTCGCATCTTCGAACTCGTTGAGGCCGTCGCCCCGACGCGCACCACGGTGCTGATGACCGGCGAGAGCGGCACGGGCAAGAGCCTCGTCGCGCACGCGATCCATCACCGCTCGCCGCGGCGCGACGGGCCGTACGTCGAACTCTCGTGCGGCTCGATCCCCGAGACGCTGCTGGAGAGCGAGCTCTTCGGGCACGTGAAGGGAGCCTTCACCGGCGCGCACGCCGACAAGGCGGGTCGGTTCCTCGCGGCCGACGGCGGGACAATCTTCCTCGACGAGATCAACAGCGCCAGCCCGGGCATGCAGTTGAAACTGCTGCGCGTCCTCCAGGAGCGGCGCTTCGAGCCGGTCGGCTCGACGAAGACGGTCGAGGTGGACGCGCGGGTCGTGCTCGCCAGCAACCAGCCGCTCGAGGAACTGGTGGCGCGGGGGCAGTTCCGGCAGGACCTGTACTACCGGATCAACGTCGTGAAGATCGAACTGCCGCCGCTGCGCGAACGCGTCGGCGACGTGCCGATGCTCGCGGAGAAGTTCCTCGAACGCTACGCGGTCGAGGCGGGGCGGCAGATCGCGGGCATCAGCGGCGAGGCGATGGACGCGCTGCGTCGGTACCCGTTCCCCGGCAACGTGCGCGAACTGGAGAACGTGATCCAGCGGGCGGTGGTGCTCACCAAGGGGCAGACGATCCGGCTCGAGGACCTGCCGCCGCACGTCACGGGCGAGTCGGACGCGGGCGTGCTGGCGCGGCTGGCGACGGGCGCGGGGGGGGGCGACGAGGGCGAGTGGAGGCCGATGGCGCTCGAGGACGCGCTGCGCGAGCCTGAGCGGCGGATCATCCTGCGCGCCCTGGAGGCGAACAACTGGAACCGGCAGAAGACCGCGGATGACCTGCGGATCAACCGCACCACGCTCTACAAGAAGATGAAGGCCCTCGGGATCGAGGCGGGCGAGGAGGCGGCGTGAGCGCCCGTTGGCGTTCGTTCCTCGCGTTCAACCGCTCCCTCACGGTCGCGGCTCGTTCGATCGTCGCGCGTGCGGATCAGTCGGGGATGGCGTCCGCGGTGACGTTCTGGATCGCCCAGGCGGCGTTGTCCGCGCTGAAGCGGAGGCGGATGAGGTCGTTCGTCGTCGAATCGACGCCGAAGACGTTGAGTTGGCCGCCCTCGAGGTCGGTCACGCGGCTTGTGAGTTGCGAGTTGGGGCGGGGCTGCTCGGCGGGCAGGTCCGAGGTCATGTCGGCGGTCTGCCAGGTCTCGCCGTTCTGTTCGAGTTCGGGCGACCACCAGTAGATGACGAGTTCACCGTTCGTGTCCAGCCCCGCGACGTTCAGGCCGCCCCACGGCGCGACGTAACTGGTGACGGTGCCGCCGGCGAGGGTCGGGCCGCCGGCGATGTCGGTGAGGTTGCTGGTCTCCCAGTCGCCGACGAACACGGGCACCCACCACGTGACGACGAGTTGGCCGGAGGCGTTGAGGCCGGCGATGTTGATGCCGTCCCACGAGGTGAGGTAGGCGGTGAGTCCGCCCGAGATGGGGGGAGCGCCTGTGATGGTGCTGAGGTTGTTGGCGTACCAGACCAGGCCGCCGTCGCCGGACCAGACCGACCAGATGTTGCCGCTCGCGTCGAGGCCCGCGATGTTCAGGCCGTTCCAGGATGTGACGTAGGAGATGAGCGGGCCGACGATGGCGGGCATCGGGATGTTCTTCGGTGAGAGTTGCGTGGTGACAAGGTTCTCGAACGACCAGACCTCGTTGCCCTGGGCGTTCTGGCCCATGTTCTTGTAGAGCACCATGTTGCCGCCCGTGTCGATGCCGGCGACGAAGACGCGCCCGTCGAGGTCGGCGAAGACGGTCAGGTCGCCGGGGATGCGCGTCGCGGGCGCGAGTTCCTGCGTGAGGTTGCGGGCGGTCCACTCGTTGGACTCGTTGCGGGTGTAGACGTACACGCCCTGCGGCGTGGAGGTCGCGGCGAACAGGCGCTCGGAGATCGGATCGACCCAGGCCTCGACGTCCGCGGTCGCGGTCGGCGTCGGGCCGTCGGCGCGCGCGATGAGGTCGACGACACGCCACTCGCCGTCCGGTCGCAGGTCGTAGGCGATCGGGTCGCCGTCGGCGTTGAGGACGCCGAGGGCGATGAGCGAGTCGAGCGGGGGAAGCGGGTCGGCGACGATGCGCGTGCCGACGCCGAGCAGTTTGCGGAAGTCGCCACTCTGGAAGATCACGTCGGTGGCGATAAGAGTCGAATCGTTGTCCGAGATGATGAACTGGTAGACATCGCCGTTGGCGAGCGTGAGGCGGAGCGTGCTGCCCGAGACCGACCAGGTGCCGGTCACGTCCGGACCCGGGCCGCCGTTCTCGAAGTCGAGGAGGTCCTGGATGGTGAAGGTGCCGTTCGGATTGAGCGTGAGTGCGACGTCATCAGGCGCGAAGACGCTCCCGTCGTCATCGACATCGACGAGCGCGAGGCGGTAGACGCCCGCGACGCCGGCCGCGGTGGGCGATGGCGCGCCGCGGACGCCGATGCCGATGGCGATATCGCCGTCCGCTGCGTCGGTGTCGGACCAGATGATGACGGACCCGTCCGCGCTCGCGTACAGCACGGAATCCTCCACCCCTCGCACGAGGTTGAACCGGCCCATCGCGCCGGTGCTGACGATGGCGTGCGATTCGGCGATGGGCGTCGAGCCGGGCGATCCGGTGAGCGTGACGACGATCGCGCTCGGCCCGATGCTGGCGGTGCCGCCGTGGACGAAGGCGCGCTCGGCGGCGAAGTTCACCGTGAGCGTCTGGAAGAACCACGAGCCGGCGATGTCGCTTGTCGTCGCCGATTCCGGCCGCTGCACGGCGAGGGTGAGTTCGGCGCGCTCCGCGCCCGAGTCCCGCCCGAAGAACCACCCGACGGGATAGCCGTTCTCTTCCAGGAACCGTGCGCCGGTCTGATCGTCGTATGGCGTGAAGCCCTCGACGAACCCGATCTGGATGCCGCCGTTGGGCCGGTTCGTGACGGACGCGAAGTCGATGGGGACTGCGGGGAGCGGGCCTGCCTCGCCGGAGTCGAAGCGGCTGCCGGTGAGCGAGCCGTCCTCCTGCATCACCGCTTCGCCGAAGTACACCGTCGGCTCGCCCTCCATGTACAGCCCGACTCCCGCCAGATTCCACGGGGCGGCGAGCACCACCCGCTGCTCGAGCGCCTCGACGAAAGAACGAGACTCTGCTTGACGGGCGCACGACCGGCGGTCAGGCGGTGGGTTGGACATCGCTGGACTCCCTCGGGGGTTGTTCGCGGCCCGGGGCTGGGCGCGGGCGTCGGGGCCTCTCGCGGCTGGCGCGGACCCCACGCACGAGAAGAGTGTACCGCAAAGCGGCGAGGATGGCCAAGTGACCCGCCCGAACCGACCCAACGAAAAGCGGGGCGGGCCTTGAAGCCCGCCCCGCGGAGGAGCAGTGGGGAGCGACGGCGGCTACTTGTCCGAATCCGGCAGGCCCATGCCCCGGCGGTCCGGGTCCGCCGGGCGTGGGGCGGGTCGGTACGGGCTGGTCTCGACGGCCTGGAGCATCAGATCGATGGCGGCGTCGAGTTGCGGGTCCTGGCCTCGGGCCATGAGCGACGGATCGTCGATGATCTCGATGTCCGGGTCAACGCCGTGGCCCTCGACGCCCCAGGTGCCGTCGGTCTCGTAGAAGCCGAAGGTGGGAACGGCGGTGTAGCCGCCGTCGATGAGGCCGGGGACGCCGGAGATGCCGACCAGGCCGCCCCAGGTGCGCGTGCCGATCAGTTTGCCCAGGCCGTTGTGGCGGAAGAGCCAGGGGAACATGTCGCCGCCGGAGCCGGCCAGGCCGTTGATGAGCATGCACTTGGGTCCCTGGTGCGAGTCGGGCGGCCAGGGCCAGTCCTTGCCGTCGCGCCGCGCCCAGTAGTTGGTGCGCGGGCGGTTGAGGAGTTCGATGAAGCGCGTCGGGATCTGGCCGCCGCCGTTCCAGCGTTCGTCGATGATGAGTGCGGCCTTGCCGGTCTGGCCGTAGAACTGGCGGAAGAGTTCGTTCTGCCCGTCGATGCCGGTGTTGGGGACGTAGATGTAGCCGACCTTGCCGCTGGTGCGCTCGTCGACGTAGCGGCGGTTGGCCTCGATCCAGGAGCGGAATCGGAGGCCCCCCTCGGAGCCGATCGGCGTGACGGTGATCTCGCGTTCCTTGCGGGTTTCGTCGTCGCCGAAGAGGGCGTCGGCGAGCGTGAGCGTGGTGTGCTTGCCGGCAAGCCCGATGAACGCGGCCCACGGGTCCTTGGAGGTGTCGATGGGCCGGCCGTTGACGGCGAGGAGCCAGGCGCCGGGCTTCACGCCGACGCCGGGCTGGCTGAGCGGGCCGCGGGCGTCGGAGTCCCACGGCGCGCCCTCGTGAATCTTCTTGATGCGGTAGGCGGCGCGGGTCGTGCCGTCCTCGGAGGTCTCGGTGGCGAGTTCGAAGTCCACGCCGAGGAGCCCGACGTTCGCGCTGGGCTGACCCTCGACGTCGCCGCCCCAGTAGTAGGCGTGGCCGACGTTCAGTTCGGAGATCATCTCGGCGATGATGTAACTGACATCCTCGCGGTTGGCCGCGTCCTGCAGCATCGCGTGGTACTGCTTGTAGATGGCGTCCCAGTCGACGTTGTGGAGGTTCTGGACGTAGAAGAAGTCGCGGTGGCGTCGCCAGGCGTCGGTGAAGATCTGCTCCCACTCCTCGCGCGGGTTGACCTGCTTCATCAGTTCCGTGGCGAGGGGCTTGGAGATGGACTGGCCCGCGCGGGCGTCAACGATCCCGAAGCGGTTGCCCTGGTTGATGAGCAGTTTCTTGCCGTCGGCGGAGACGGCGTAGCCGCCCGCGCCGGCGATGATGGTCTTCTCCTCCGCCTTCTCGTCGCGGATGTCGAAGATCTTGATCGAGGGGGGCGTGCCGCTACCGCCGGCGCGGACGTAGATCAGTTCGCCCTTGTCGTTCGACGAGAGGCCGAAGAACCGACCCGAAGAGACCGGGAGTTGCATCGCCCGAGCCTCGAACCCTTCGATGTCGATCTCGATGGGCTTGTCCTTGTCGTCGGCAGCCTTGACGGCGTCGGCGGGCGGCTCCTCATCGGTCTTCGTCGCCTCCCACGTGCCGTTGATGCCCAGTTCCGGGACCTCCCACGTGCCGGCGAGTTTGTCGCCGGCCAGCGTGCCCTCCATCTTCGTCGTCATCCCGTCGCGTGAGCGAGTGGCCGTGAACTTGCCCGTCGCCTCGTCGAACGTGATCGCGTCGTAGTCGTTGGTCTGGCCCATCGAACTGCTCGACCCGGTGATCGAGCCGTCCGCGGCGACGATGATGGTCATCGTGAACTCGACCTCATCCTGCGGCGCGCCGATCTTGCTCAGGCCCTTGACGGTGCCGGACCACACGCCGTGGATGGGGCTGGTCGGGGCCGCATCCTGCTTCTTGGTGGCGTCGTCGCCGTTCTCGCCGTTCTCGTCCTTCCTGCCCTCGGCGTCGCCGTTCTCCTTTTTCTCGCCGTTGTCCTTCTCGGCGTCGTCCTTCTTCTTTTCGTCCTTCTTCTCGTCCTTCCAGGTCTCCTCGTCGCTCTCGACGAGACGCGGGTTCTTGACCTCCTTGTTCAGCGGGACGGCGAGCAGACGCCCCGTGTCGGAGTAGACGAAGGTCGTGCCGACGTCCTCGTACTGCGGCGAGGAGAAGTCGCGGCTGGACGAGTAGTACAGGAAGTCGCCCTTCTTGCTGAAGACGGGGTTGGAGTCGTCGAAGAAGCCGGCGGTGACCTGGTGCTTCGCGTCGTTCTTGGCGTCGTAGAGCCAGATCGAGCGGGTGCCGGAGTCGGGATCGGTCTTGGCGTACGCGAGCCAGTTGGAGTCGTGCGACCAGTCGATGCCGGGCTGGTTGGCCCACTCGTCGCGGTCGATCGTGCGCTGCTCGCCCGTCTCGGCGTCGACCAGGATGATGTTCGCCGCCTTGTCGGTGACGATCAGTTTCTTCGAGTCCGGAGACCAGAGGATTCGGAAGAAGTAGGTGCGGTTGTCCTTCGTCACCTGGCGCGGCTCGTCCTTGCCGTCGGACTGTCGGACCCAGAGTTCGTACTCGCCCGAGGCGTCGGAGAAGTACGCGATCCAACGCCCGTCCGGACTCCAGGCCGGGCTGCGTTCGGCCGCGCCGGAGGTGTCGGTCAACTGGCGGACCGGCCCCTTCTCGGCCGGAACCGTCCAGACGTCGCCGCGGGCCTCGACGACGGCGCGCTTGCCGGTGGGCGAGATGCCCCACGCGCCCATGTTTCGTCCGGCGTCGATCACCTGCGGACGGAGACGGGGGCGGTCGCCGGGGATGACGACCTCGACGGCGCGGCTGCGCTTGCTGTTGAGGTCGAGCAGCATGAGCGAGGAGCCCAACTGGTAGACGATCTCGCCGCGGTTGCGCTCGCCGGGGCCGATGGAGGGGAACTTGACGTCGAAATCGGCGTGCTTCGTGACCTGCTCGCGCTTGCCATTCTTGGGGTCGTAGGACCAGATGTTCTGGCGGTGCTCCGGCCCCTGGTCGGAAAGGTAGTAGAGGGTGCTGCCGTGCCACATGGGGGAGGTGTCGGTGCCTTCCCAATCGGTGGCCTGCTTCCACTCGTAGGTCTTGAGGTTGAAGAGCCAGACGTCGGTCTGCATGCCGCCGCGGTAGCGCTTCCAGGTGCGGAAGTCGATGGAGTGCGGCGTGTAGGCGAGCCACTCGCCATCGGGGCTGATGGAGGCGTTGGTGCCGTAGGGGACGGGGAGTTGCTCAGGCATGCCGCCGTTGGGCGACGTGACGTAGAGCTGCGTGGTGCGCCCAAGGCCCGCGAGCGCGTTGCTGGAGAACAGGAGTTTGCCGTCGGGGGTCCAGTCGCAGAGGAACTCGCCTGCGGGGTGGTGCGTGACCCGGGTGGGCACGCCGCCCGTGACGGGGATGGTGTAGAGGTCGCGGTTGCCGTCGTAGTTGCCGATGAAGGCGATGGTCGATCCGTCCGCGTTGAAGCGGGGGAACCCCTCCTGCCCGGGCGGGCTGGCGAGCGGCGTCGCCTGGCCGCCGGAACGCGGCACGATCCAGATGTCGTTGGCGTAGACGAACGCGATGTGGGTCGCGCTCACGTCGGGGTAGCGGAGCATCCCGGCGTGGGGCTTCGTGTCGTCGCTGACGGCCGAGGCCGTGCCCGCGACAAGTGGAAGGACGAGGCACAGCGCGGCACGGACAGCAAAGGGACGGCGTTGCATGTGGGACTCCTGACTGAACCGTCGGTCGTGAGGCCCACGACGGCCCCACGGGACAAGCCTTCTTCCGAGCGTAGGTGAGGCGGTTGCACGCGGACCGGACAAGCGTAAAGCAGAGGGATGCGCGGCCACGCTCCTTCCGTCGCGCACGGGGGTAGGAAAGCAAAACCCCCGGCGCGGAGCCGGGGGTCGTTCTCAAGAGCGGGTGAAGGGACTCGAACCCTCGACTTTCACGTTGGCAACGTGACGCTCTACCACTGAGCTACACCCGCGAACCCTCCCCCGAACCGAGGCCCGGAGGACACGCTGAAAGTACGCTCCGGCGTGGGGGGAGTCAAACGCGGAGGCTCTCAGCGTGGGTTTGCCCCTGATGCCCGATCCAGCGCCTCCATGACCTGCTGCGCCGTGTAGGCGTTCGACATCCAGGGCCTCTCAAGCCCGGGACCATCGATCACGAGCAGGGGGATGCCCGTCTGCCCCAGGTCGCGCAGGGTCTCCCAGCCGGGGGCCGAGGTGCTGGTGAGGTCCGCCGTCAAGGGGAGCACGCCCGTCCCGCGCAGCCGGCCCTTCACCGGCTCGCGGTTCAGCACCGCGGCCTTCAGGGCCTTGCAGTTCAGGCACCACTCGGCGGTGAAGTCGATCACCACGACCCGGCCCGACGCACGGGTTTCCGCCCACAGGGCCGGCTCGAACGAGACCCAGAAGTTGTCGCGTGCCTTGGCCGACATGTCCACGGCCACAAACAGGCCCGACGCCGCCAACACCACCGCGACCGCCGAGAACACCCCCCTCCGAGCGGGCTTAACGGTGATCGCGAATGTGCGGCGCACGAGCCACACGGACGCCGCGAGCACACAGGCAGCGATCGCCCACCAGTGCAGCACCCGGACGTACCACGGCAGAGCGAGCAACCCGCCCGGACGCTCGCTCAAGACGGCCAGCACGCCGGACCCGACGAAGTACGCCGCCGCCGCGAGCAGCAGCAGGCCCATGACCTGCTTGACGAGTTCGCTCGCCGGGCCGGTGCGCGGCACTCGGGCGAGCAGTTTCGGGTAGGCCGAGAGCACGAGGTACGGCGACGCCATGCCGATGCCGAGCGAGGCGAAGATGACCATGACGACGCCGGGCGGCAGCGCGGCCGCGCCGGCCAGCAGCGCGCCCGCGACGAATCCGAAGCACGGCAGACCGAGCACGGCCGTCATCACGCCGAACACGAACGACCCCCACGCCGAATCGGCCTTGGGGTTGATGGCGTAGACGGACTTCGGCAGGTTGATGGTGAACGCGCCCATGATGCCGACGCCCATCGCCCCGATGAGCAGGCCGATCCCCAGCGTCACCCACCAGACCCCGAAGATGCGCGAGGGATCGGTCACGCTGGCGAAGAGCGCCATCGGCAGCCCGATCCCGACCCAGAAAGCGATCACGCCGAGCGCCATCCACAGCCCGAGCACCATCGAGCGACCGGGCGAGCCGGCGTGCTGGCTGATGGTCAGCACCTTGATCGGGATGACGGGCAGGACGCACGGGGTCAGGTTCAGGATGAACCCCCCCACCGCCGCCAGCAGCGCGACGATGACGACGCCGGCCGCGCCGTCCGCGCTCGGGAGGGCGACGCCGAAGAACGTCCGGCCGGGGGAATCGCTTGATGCCGGTGCGGGAGCCTCGCCCCACCGGTCCCGGTCCGCGAAGACCGAGGCGTCGAACGCGGCGAACAGAGAGGCGTCGGTCGGCTCGCCCACGCCGATCGGGATGCGCACAACGAACGGGTACGTCTCGGGGATCAGGCAGCCCACGTCGTCGCAGGCCTGGAGTTCGACCTCGATCCCGAGCGTGACTTCGCCCCCCGCCGCCTCATCGACCTCGACCGGAATGAACGCGACCGCCTCCCCCTCGAATACGGGGTACGGCTCCGGGCGGCCGGTCCCCGCGAGATCGACCCGGATCTGATGAACCTCCGGCCACTGGATGGGGCCGACGGCGAGGCCTGGCGAGGGCTTGAGCGCGATGGTGGTGGGAATGGGCACGAAGCCGGCCCACGAGGCGGGCACCACCGGCGCATTCGTGTGCGTGTGCCAGCCGGGGGCGTGCTCGATCACGACCGCCACCGCGAACCGCCCGCCAGGCTCGGCGGCCGTCACTGCGGACACGGCCCGGACCGTGACCTTCTCGCCGCCGAGCGGCTGGGCGGCGAGGCGGGGCGCCAGGAGCAGCCCGAGCGCCAGGAGGACGAACGCGAAGCGGGATCGGTGTGGCATCGTTTGATTAAAGGTCGGGAGGGCGTCCGGGGTTTCAGTCCAAGCCCCGCTTCAAGCGGATCGGTCCCCGGGACCGATAGTCCCGCGTGGCCCGGCGGGCACGGGGGTGTCCGTGCGCGGCGAAGATCGCGGAACCCGGCTCCATGGCGAACGTGCTGGACCAGAACGAGATCGATGCCCTGCTCGCGGCGGCCGAGCCGGACGAGAGCGAAACCCAGCAGGCGGAGGTGCCGGTCTTCAGCCGCAAGCGCCGGGACGCCCCACCGGAGATCCGGCCCTACGACTTCAAGCGTCCCGAGCGCGTCAGCAAGGACCAGATGCGGGCGTTGCAGACGCTGCACGAGGGGTTCGCGCGGAACTTCGGGGCATCGCTCTCGGGCTTCCTGCGGACCATCGTTGAGGTCCGCGTCGCCGATTGCGAGCAGATGACATACTCGGAGTTCATCTCCGGGCTGCCGAACCCGACCAGTTTCAACCTGATCCAGACCGGCGCGCTGGAGGGGCAGATGTGCCTCGAGGTCAGCCCGCTGATCATCTACCCGATCATCGACCGCCTGCTGGGCGGAACGAGCCAGGACCTGTTCGTGCCGCAACGGCCGATGACGCTGATCGAGACACGGCTGATCGGGAACGTGATCCGGCGAGCGCTGGCCGCGCTCTCCGAGGCGTGGTCGGGGGTGAAGGAACTGCAGTTCGAGGTGAGCGCGACGGAGAGCAACCCGCAACTGGTGCAGATCGTTCCGCCGAACGAGGTGGTGGTCGTGATCGTCTTCGAACTGAAGACGTCGAACCGCGCGGGCACGATGAACCTGTGCATCCCCTACAACGTGATCGAGCCGGTGGTCGAGCAACTGAGTTCGCAGAGTTGGTTCAGCGTGTCGAAGAACCAGCGGTCCGAGGAGATCGAGCGTCGTCTGGCGCGGGGCCTCGGGCACGCGAGCCTGGACCTGCGGGCCATCCTCGCCGAGACGACCATCACGCTGCGCGACCTGGCGCACATGGCCCCCGGCGACGTGATCGTCACCGAGACCGAGGCCACCCGACCCGCGGTGCTCTGGGTCGGGCACGAGCGCAAGTTCACGGCGGAGGTGGGGCAGTTCCACGGCTCGCGGGCGCTCCGCGTCGTTCGCCCGATCTCGCGCGACGAGCGCGTGTAAGCCGGGATGCTCCGGTCGGAGGTTGACCGGGGGGATCGGGAGCCTCTACAGTTGGCGGTTGCTTTGGCCTCGGGGGGCGGTACGCCCCGGGAGTGATGTGGTATGCAGGTACTCGCCAGCCATGGCCGCTGATCGGACGAAGCACGGCTGCGCTCGTCCGGCGCGCGCCCTGCCCTTGACCGGGCAGGGTCTGGAGGACGCTCCGATGGGGTAGCCCGGAGCGCCATGGCGGACGCCCCGACGGCCCGGAAGGCCGGCGAGGCGGGACGGCGGGGCCACCTGCGCGCGGGCGCTCGTGGCCCTCGTGCTTTTCAGAGAAGTTTGCGCCCGGCCGCGGGCGGACAGGACAACCCGACAACCCGGCAACTCGGAGCGGAACGGCATGAACACCCAGGAAATGATGCGGATCATCGACGCGATCTCCCGCGACCGGAACATCGACCGGCAACTGCTGATCGCCGACCTCGAAGCGGCCATGGTCTCGGCGGCGCGGCGCCACTTCAACACGCTCGACACCGAGGAGTTCACCTGCACGGTGGACCCCCTCACGGGCCAGGTGCAGATCTTCCGGCACGGCGAGCCGCTCGTGATGCCCCCGGAGGCGTTCGGCCGGATCGCCGCCCAGACCTTCAAGCAGGTGATGATCCAGCGCTTCCGCGAGGACGAGCGCAACAGCATCTTCGAGGAGTTCTCGAAGCGCGTGGGCGAGATCGCCACCGGCGTGGCCCAGCGCTACGAGGGCGGCGCGCTCGTCGTCACGGTCGATCGCGCCGAGGCGTTCATGCCCCGCAGCGAGCAGATCCCGGGCGAACAGTTCCAGGCGGGCGACCGCGTCCGCTGCCTGATCCTCGACGTGCGCGACGCGGGCAACCAGGTGAAGATCGTCCTCAGCCGCGCCCACCCGGACTTCATCAAGCGGCTCTTCGAGGTCGAAGTGCCGGAGGTCGCCGAGCGCATCATCGAGATCAAGGCGATGGCCCGCGAGGCCGGCTACCGCACCAAGATCGCCGTCAGTTCCATCGATTCGAAGGTGGACGCGGTCGGCGCGTGCGTCGGGGTGCGCGGCAGCCGCATCAAGAACATCGTGGACGAACTGAACGGCGAGAAAATCGACATCATCCGGTGGAACGAGTCGAGCCAGATCCTCATCCAGAACTCGCTCAAGCCCGCGGAGGTGCAGGAGATCAGCCTGTGCTTCGAACTGGGCCGGGCGACCGTCGTCGTGCGCGACGACCAACTGAGCCTCGCGATCGGCAAGCGCGGGCAGAACGTCCGGCTCGCGGCCCGCCTGACGGGCTGGGACGTGGACATCCTCACGCCCGAGGAGTTCAACAAGGGCCTGGAGATCATGTCCGAGACACTGCTGGGCATCGAGGGTGTCGCCGAGGAGCACGTGGACCGGCTCGCCGCGCTCGGCATCGTCAGCGTCTTCGATGTCGAGGAGGTCGGGGCCGAGGTGCTCGCCACCGAACTCGAACTGGACGAGTCGATCGCCACGGCGGTGGTCGAGGCGGCGTCGGCGCGGGCGAAGATCGTGGCCGAGCAGCAGCAGCGCGAGAAGGAAGAGTCCGAAGCGCGACGCAGGGAGGAGGCCGAGGCGGCGCGACGCCTGCTCAGCGGCGAGGGCCTGCCGACAACCGAGGAGGGCGCGGTCGATCCGGAACTCGCCGCAGCCGCGATCCTCGGCGTCGGCTCGCGCGGCGCGGGCGGCGCCAGGAGCGACGCGGGCGCGGGAGAAAAGGACAGCGCGGCGGCCGACGCGAGAGCGGCCGACATCCTCGGCGGAGACAAGAACGACTGACCCGACGAAGGGACGCACACCGCCCGAAGCAGCGGGAAGGTGCGAGTGGAGCGACGATTGGCCAGACGCGTATTCGAGATTGCGAAGGACCTCGAGATCAACTCCAAGGCGATCGTGGAGAAGTGCCGCGCCGAGGGGATTCCCGAGGACGTCATCAAGAACCACATGTCCACGGTCTCGGCCGGGCTTGAGGCCACGATCCGTGAGTGGTTCACCGCCGGCGCGGCCGCCACCGCGATCGAGACCGCGGACCGCGTGGACCTGGACAAGGTCCGCGCCAAGCCCCGGCGCCGCGTGCGGAAGGCCGACGGCCCGGATGACTCCGCCGCCGCGGACGCCTCCGAATCGACGACGGCGACGCTGGAGCCGAGCGCGCCGACCTTCCCCGAGCCGCCCCGCGCCAAGCCGATCACGAAGCCCGCGGCCCGCGCGCCGGACGCGCCGACGCGAGCCGTCGAAGCGCGGACGACACCCGCGCCGACCGAGCCTTCCGCTCCCCCTCCCCCGCCCGAGCCTGCGCGCCCCGCGGCGTCGACCGGCGCGCCGCCGGCGCCTCCACCCGCCCCGATCGTTCCCGCGCCGCAGAACGTTCCCGATCGGCCGAAGGTGGTCAAGCCGGCGGGTCCGCAGTTGCAGGACCCTGCGCGGGTGAAACTCGCCGGCCCGAAGGTGGTCCGCATCGAAGCGCCCGAGGCGGTCGAGGCCCCGCGCCCGCGCGGCCCGCGAACCGGACCTCCGATGGGCGGGCGCGGCGTGCCCGGGCCGATGCCCGGCGACGCGACGGACGACCGCACGCGCAGCCCGCGACGCCGGGGCGACCGCGGCGCCAAGCCCCGACCCACGACCGCGACACCCCAGCAGCCACGGCGCAAGACGGACTCGGACGAGTGGCGCACCGGTCCCGGCCATTTCACCGAGGCCGACCTCGCCGAGCGCGAGGCGCGGCTTCAGCGCTCGGGCGGATACCTCAAGCAGCGCCGCCAGCAGGCCAAACTGCGGGGACAGACGGTCGGCGGCGACCGCTCCTCCTCGCTCGCCGAGACCGGCGGCAGGGTGCGCATCGCCGCGCCGTTCACGATCAAGGATCTCTCAGCCGCCACGGGCGTCAAGGCCGCCGAGATCGTCAAGAAACTCTTCCTCCAGGGCATCATGGCGACGATCAACTCGGGCATCGACACCGAGCGCGCCCAGGAGATCATGATCGAGTACGACATCGAACTCGAGGTCGTCGAGTCGAAGTCGGCGGAGGAGAAGGTCTCCGCCGCCTTCGAGAGCCGCGAGATGGTGGACGAACGCCCGCGCGGCCCGGTCGTCACCATCCTGGGCCACGTGGACCACGGCAAGACAAGCCTGCTGGACCGCATCCGCAAGACCAACGTGGCGGCGGGCGAGGCCGGCGGCATCACGCAGGCGACGAGCGCCTTCCGAGTCCCGGTTCACGTCGGCGACGAGGAGAAGCAGATCGTTTTCATCGACACCCCCGGCCACGAGGCGTTCACCGAGATGCGCGCCCGCGGCGCGAACGTGACGGACGTGGCGGTGCTGGTCGTCGCCGCTGACGACGGCGTCATGCCGCAGACGGTCGAGTCCATCAACCACGCCAAGGCCGCGGGCGTCCCGATCGTCGTCGCGTTGAACAAGATCGACAAGCCCGAGGCGACGGACTCGAACATCCACCGCATCCTCGGGCAGTTGGCCGAGCACGGCCTGAACCCGACGGAATGGGGCGGCGACACCGAAGTCATCCGCACGAGCGCGACGACCGGCAAGGGCGTGCAGGACCTGCTCGAGGTGCTGGACTACCAGGCCCAGTTGCTCGAACTGAAGGCCGACTTCGGCGGCGCGGCCCGCGGCACCGTCATCGAGGCTCGTGTGCTCGAAGGGCGCGGCCCGGTGGCGAGCATGCTGGTGCGCGACGGCGAACTCAAGGTCGGCGACTTCGTGGTGGCGGGGCGCGCGTTCGGTCGCGTCCGCGACATCACCGACGACCGCGGCCAGCGGCTGAAGGACGCCCAGCCCCCGATGCCGGTGCAGATTTCGGGCCTGGACGAACTGCCCGACGCGGGCGACGCCTTCTACTGCGTGTCGTCGCTCAAGCAGGCGCAGGAGGCGGCGGAGCAGCGCAAGCAGCGCGACCGCGAGCAGCAGTTGGCGCAGCCGAAGGTCACGCTCGACAGCCTCTTCGGCCAGATGGCCGAGAGCGAGGTCAAGGAGATCCTCATCGTCCTGAAGGCGGACGTGCAAGGCTCGGTGGACGTGCTGCGCAACGAGATCGAGAAGGTCTCGACGGCCGAGGTGAAGATCCGCGTGCTGCACGCCGCGGTCGGCGGCATCACCGAGAGCGACGTGCTGCTCGCGGACGCCTCGCGGGCCGTCATCATCGGGTTCAACGTCATCCCGTCGTCGAAGGCCCGCTCCCTCGCGGACGCCAAGAGCGTCGAGATCCGAACGTACCAGGTCATCTACCACATCACGGAGGACGTGCGCAAGGCCGCCGAGGGCATGCTCGAGCCGGACCTGCGCCAGGACATCCTGGGCCACGCGGAGGTCCGCCAGGTCTTCAAGGTCTCGCGCGTCGGGGCGATCGCGGGCTGCTACATCACCGATGGCGTGGTCGAGCGCGACGCGCTCATCCGCGTCACGCGGAACGGCGTGGTCGTCGAGAACGACCGCAGGCTTTCGCAACTCAAGCGTTTCAAGGACGACGCCAAGGAGGTCCGCGCCGGCATGGAGTGCGGCATGAAGATCGACGGGTACGACGACATCAAGGAGGGCGACGTGCTCGAATGCTACAAGAACGTGGAGGTCAAGAGGACGCTCGGATGAGTCGTGGCAGAGCGGCCGAGTGACAGAGTGACGCAGCGACGGACTGTCCCCCGGCCTCCGCCCCGATCCCCTTCGCTCTGCCGCTCCGCCACTGTGCCGCTTCTTATGGTCATCGGCGTGCTCCAGTTCGAGTTGGTGATCCCGGAGAGCGCATCGCTCAAGGACAAGCGCCGCGTCGTGCGATCCCTGCGCGACCGCCTGCACCGCGAGCACATGGTCTCCGTCGCCGAGGTCGCGGCGCAGGACTCGCTGAACGTCGCTGTCCTGGCGGCGGCGGTCGTCGCCGCCGACGGGCGGCGCGCGGGCGAAGTGCTCGACCACGTCGCCGAAAAACTCCGCTCGCTGCGCGACGCCGAACTCGCGGGCGTGCGCCGCGACATCCTGCGGGCCGACGACGGGTCGGACGGGCGCGATGCCGGCGACGAGGGCGACGATCGAGATGCGCTCGCCGAGGAGATGAGGCGGCACTACGAGGGTTCGACGGGGCCTGGAAAGGCCCCGCCCCGAGACGGTGCCGCCCCGAAGGGAGCGCGGCCATGACGCGGCGTGCCGAGCGAGTCGCGTCGGCGGTGCACATCGCGGTGCAGGCCGTGCTGTCGCGGGGGCTGTCCGACCCTCGCGTGCGCGGGCTGATCACGGTGACCGGCGTGACGGTGACGGACGATCTGCGGCAGGCGTTCGTGCGAGTCTCGATCATGCCGGCCGAGCACGAGGAACTCACGATGCACGGGCTGCGGGCGGCGGCGGCGCACGTGCGCCACGCCATCGGCGACGCCCTCGAACTTCGGCGCACGCCGGACATCGAGTTCCGCCTCGACCGGGCGACGAAGCGGCAGGCCGCCGTGCTCGAGGCGCTGGAGAAAGCCCGGCAGGTGACGCCCCCCGGCGGGCCTGAGGGCGATCGCGAGGGGAATGCGTCGGAGGCGGAGACGTGAGCGCGACGGACCGCACACGCGAACTCCGCTCGCTGCTGTTCCGGCTGCGCAAGCGCGTCAAGCCGCTCGCGCCGGGGCACGCGGGCGCGCCGCCCGAGGGCACGGACCCGGTCGTGCACGAACTCGTGTACTCGTTTCTGGTCTGGGAAGCCTCCGCGCCGCTGGCGACCGCCGCACTGGGCCGGATGAGGACCGCCGTCGTCGATTACAACGAGTTGCGCGTGTGCTACCCGCTGGAACTCGCCTCGCTGATGGGCGAGGGCTACCCGCTCGCGGTCGAGCGCGCGACGCGCCTGCGGGCCGCGCTCACCGAGGTGTACCGGCGCGAGCACGGCACGATGCTCGGGCGGCTGATCGACCTGCCGAAGCGCGACGCCCGCGCCTACCTCGAGGCGCTCGAGGGTGTGCCGCCGTTCGTCGCGGCCCGGGTGGTGCTGCTCGCGCTCGGCGGGCACGCCGTCCCGCTGGACGCCATGCTGCACGGGATGCTCGCCGCGGAGGAGGCGGTCGAGCCGGACGGCACGATCATCGACGCCATGGGCTGGCTGGAACGAACCCTCCGCGCAAAGGAATCCGAAGAGGCGTACCTTCTGCTCGAGGCGTGGCGGAAGCGCAAGGCGCCCAAGGTCGGCCCGACGGCGGGTGCCGGGCCGAAACGATCGAGTAAGGTCCAGGGCCGAAGTCGCGGGAGCGAAACCGAACCATGACCATGCGGCCGCGACGCCCCCGCACCCTCGCTCCCCGACACGCCCCGCTGCTGTCGGCGGCGATCCTGCTCTGCGCTACGGGGATCGTCGCCGGATGCGCGTCCAAGGGCGGGCCGAGCGCACCGTCCGCGGCAACCGAGGGACAGCCGACGACCGGCGCGGCGGAGGCACGTCTCCGCTCGCTCGCTGCGGTGCAGGAGCGCACCCCGAACCGGCGCGCGTCGTCGCTCGGCCCGCCGCCCGGCATCGACCCGCTCGTGCTCTTGCCCATCGATCGCGACAGCGAGGCGTGGCGGCGCGCGACCCTCAGCCACGAGGGCGCGGTGCGCGAGTGCGCGGCCTCCGCTCGCCCGATCGAGGCCGCGGAGCCGCAGCCCCGACGCGACGACTCGACCGACGCCCTCCGCCTGTACGCATCCGGGCGCGAGCGCCTGCTCGACGGCGACGCGGTCGGCGCGGTGCGCGACCTGGAACGGGCAACGATCCTCGACCCCGGCTCCGCGGAAGTCTGGCGAGCGCTCGGCGCGGCCCAGACCGCCGCGGGCCAGATGAGCGGCGCGATGTCGTCCATGCGAAGGGCTGTCTCGCTGGGGCTGGTGGATGCGCAGGCATTCGCTGCGCTGGGCCGGCACGCGCTTCGCGTGGGCGACGATGCGGAAGCCGTCGCGATGTTGGCCCGAGCGCTCGGGTCGAACCCCGCGGCCTCGGACCCCGCGCTGAGGACCGTCGTGCTCGTCGACCTCGCCGATGCGCTCCACGAGCAGGGTTATCTGACGGCGAGCGCGGAGGCGGTGCGCCGGGCGATCGAGCAGCCGGAGCGCATCTCCGGCTCGACCGCGTACCGCGCGGAGTTGGGCGCGATCGTGCGCCGCGCGGGCGAACTCTGGCGGCGCATCGGCGACGACGCGTGCCGGCTCGGGGATTTCGGGCGTGCGCAGGAGGCGTACCGGCGTGCCGCCGCCTCGCCTGCGATCGATCCGGGCGCTGTCGCGCCCCGGCGCGTCTACGCGTCGCTGCGGCTGGGACGATCCGCGGAGGCCGCGCTCGCGCTCCTCGACGAGGTCCGCCACGAGACCGCTCGGACCGACCCGCGCCTCGTCGGACTTGTTCGGCACGTGGCTTCGGCGGGCGACACGGAGGCCCGTCTTCTGGCCGACGCCATCGCTGAGCAACTGCGAACGCTCGCCCCGGATGCCCCGCCGAGCATCGCCGCGCGGCTGGTGCGCGCCAGGGCGGCCGCCATGCCGCCCGCCGAGGCGCGACGCACGCTGCGCGAGCACCTCTCGGCACGTCCGACCGACGGCGATGCGCTCGACGACCTGCTGCGCCTCGCGTCGGCGTCGGGGCTTCGTGCGGCGGCGGACGAGGCGGTCTCGCTCGCGGCCGCGCACCCCCTCGAGGCCGACGAGTTCGCCGCCGCACTGCTCGCCGCTGCGCCGAGCGCGATCGCCGCCGTCGATGCCGTCGAGGGGCGAGGCGCGGGCTTGCTCGTCCGGGCGTTTCTGCTCATCGGCGCGTCGCGCCCGGACGAAGCGGTGGACGCGGTGTCCGGCGCGGCGCCGCGCGGGCTTGCGCCGGAGGGGTGGGCGTTCGGGCAGGTCGCCGCCGCCTCGGCCGCCGGTCGATGGGGCCACGCCGAACGCTCGCTTCGCGCGCTCGAAACGCCGCAGAGCCGCTCGCAACGGCACGCCCTCGTGCGTTCGCTCCGCGCCATGCAGCGTTTCGCGGCCGCCCTGCGCGCGGTGGAGCCGCTGCTCGGTCCCGAGGCCGACATCGACATGCTCATACGCGGGTCGGAGTTGTACCTCGGCTTCGGGCGTGCGACGGAAGCCGAGGCCCTCCTCGGGCGAGCGCACTCGATCGACCGCTACGACGAGCGCGTCTACGAGGGCCTGCTCTCGCTCTATCAGCAAGGCTCGCCCCTCGAGAACCCGCAGCGGCAGGCGGCGGTCGCACGCGAACTGCGCGAGACGATCCCGTCCAGCCGGCTGCTGCGCTGGCTCGCGGCCCAGGAGTTGGCGCAGCGCGGCCTGCTCGACGAGGCCGAGCGCGCCCTCCTCGACCTTGCCTCCGAAGGCCGCGGCACGGAGCGGGCGGTCGAACTGCTCGTGCAGGTGTGGGACGCCGTGGCCCAGCGCGAGGGGCCGGACGCTCTGGAGGCGGCCGAGGCATGGGTGCGAGGCCGAGTCGCCGAACGGCCCGGCAACCCGGTGCTGAACGCCGCCGTGGCGCGCGTGCTGCTGGCCAGGGGCAAGGTCGATGAGGGCGTCGCGTATCTCGCCGAGCGGCGCGACCTCTCCCCGAACGTGGCACGGCTGCACGAGCAGGCCCTGCGGTCGTTCCTCGGGCGCACGGACGAGGCGAACGGGCTTGCCCTGACGCGCCTGTTCGCCGCGCCGCCGACCATCGACAACTCGCTCGAACTCGCGGGCGTCCTCGTGCAGTCGGGCATGTTCGCCGAGGCGGTCGAGCCGGTCGCTCGGGCGGTGCCGGAGGGCGTGACGCTGACGGCACGCCAGAAGTCGTCGCTGATGGCCGTGCTCGCGATGGTCGGCGAAGCGGCGACCACAGGCCGCGACGCCGACGCCGGACGCGCCGGCCTGGCGATGATGGACACCGTGCTCGTGCGCGGGATCGAACTGCCGTGGCCCTTCCATCGCGCGCGGTGGGGCATGTTGGCGAACGCGGCGGACCTGCCCGAGAGCGACTTCGCCGACGCCGCGATCGCGCTGATCGAAGCCGCGCCGGACGTCGAGTCGATCGAGGAACTCATCGGCCCGCCGCAGGACGGCGCGCCCGCGTGGACGCTCGACACCGCGCGGGCCGAACTGGCGTACGTCCTCGCCAGCACGCTCTGGACCACCGGGCGTGAGGAAGCCTCGCTCGATGTCTACCGCGTCGCGCTCCGCTACAACCCCGAGCACGCCTGGTCCAACAACGACCTCGGGTACTTTCTCGTCGAGCGCGGCGAGGACATGGACGTGGCGGAGCGCCTGCTGGAGACGGCCTACCGGCTCAGGCCGGACGAGGCGAGCATCGTCGACTCGCTCGGGTGGCTCCGCTACCGCCAGGGCCGTTTCGAGGACTGGCAGGACGAGCAGGGCACGCAGCGCGAGGGCGCGATCACGCTGCTGCGCCGGGCGACGCAGTTGCCCTCGGGCGTCGAGAACCAGACCCTGCACGACCACCTCGGCGATGCGCTCTGGGCCGCCGGCAGACGGCAGGAGGCGATCGCGGCGTGGCAGCGCGCCGACCGCTGGGCGACAATCGCGCTCACCCGCCTCGTCGGGCAGCCCGATTCGCCGCGCCGGGCTCGCCTCGCCGAGCAGCACGCGCGGATCAACGCGAAACTGCTGGCGGCACGGGAAGGACGCGAGCCTGAGATCGCGCCGCGCTTCGACGCGACGAGCGGCGGGGGCTGAAGCGAGGGATAGAAGCGCGTCGGCGTTCCGATCGTCGGGGCGCACGAGCGGACGAAGCCGCCACGGAGTGGCGGGGTACCCGGAGGAGGCTCCCGTGGCCGGACACAGCAAGTGGGCCAACATCAAGCACCGCAAGGAGAAGCAGGACCGCAAGCGCGGCAAGGTGTGGTCCAAGTGCTCGCGGGCCATCATCGCCGCGGCCCGCGCGGGGGGGGGCGACCCGGCGACCAACCTCACCCTCCGCTACGCCATCGACGAGGCCAAGTACGCCAACATGCCCAAGGACACCATCCAGCGGGCCGTGGAGAAGGGCGCGGGCGGCGGCGGCGGCGAGAACTACGAGGCCATCACCTACGAGGGCTACGGCCCGGGCGGCGTCGCCGTCATGGTCGAGGCCCTGACCGACAACCGCGCCCGCACAGCGCCCGACCTGCGCCTGATCTTCTCGAAGTACGGCGGCAACCTCGGCAACTCCGGCTCGGTGGCCTACCAGTTCGACACGCGAGGCCGAGTCGTGGTCGACGCCGCGCTCGCCGACGAGGAGCGCATCATGCAGATCGCCCTCGACGCCGAGGCCGACGACGTGCAGCCCCCCGAGCCGGACGACGACGGCCCGGGCTTCTGGACGCTGCTCGTCGAGCCGACGGGACTGCTGCGGCTCAAGGACGCGCTGGAGCAGACCGGCATCGAGCCGACCGAGGCCGAGATCGCACGCATCCCGCAGACGACCGTCGAGGTCCGGGGCGAGGACGCGGCCCGTCTCATCGCCCTCGTCGATGCCCTCGATGACAACGACGATGTGCAGAAGGTGTATACGAATGCGGATGTTGTTGAGTAAGCATCAGGCATCAGTGAAGAAGGGATCAAGGGGTCAAGGGATCGAGGGATCAAGGGGGATCGGGGGGGGTCGAGACCACACGTTGTCGGTTCTCGCTGGTGGCTCGTGCCCAATGCCCTATGCCTTGATCCCTTGATCCCTTCCCCCATGGGCCTTCTCCTCCTCCTTCTCGTCGGCCTTCTCCTGCTCTGGGCGGCGACCGTCGCCTGGACGGCGTGGCTCCTGACCCACCCGCCGCGCCGGACGCTCGCGTGGGCGATCTCGCGCGGCGTGCCGGCGGACCCGTCGCAGTTGCCGCGCCCACGGGACTCGCGCGAGTGGACCTTCCGCACGCGCGGCCTCGATCTGCCCGTCTGGGACGTGCAGGGCGACGACCCGGGCGGCCCCGTCGTCGTGATGACCTACGGCTGGAGCGACTCGCGCATCGGCGCGCTGCGGAGGCTCGAGGCGGTCGCCCCGGTCGCCTCGCGCCTCATCGTCTGGGAGCAGGAAGGCCACGGCGACCCGCACGACGTGCCCGGCCTCTGCCGCCTCGGCACGCGCGAGCCGGACGACCTGTGCGCCCTGCTCGAACATGTCGATGACGGCGGGCGCGGCGTGGTACTCTTCGGCTGGTCGCTCGGCGCGGGCGCGTCGATCGTCGCGGCGGCGCGCCGGGGCGTGCGCGAGCGCATCCGCGCCGTCATCGCCGAGGCCCCCTACCGCTTCGCCCCGACGCCCGCCCGCAACGTCCTTCGCCTGCGCGGGATGCCGTGGCGGGCGACGCTCATGCCCGCGATGGCCGTGATCGGCCTCGTGCAGCGCCTCGCGCCGAACTGGGGGACAGGCCCCGCCTTCGACCGCGCCGCTCACGCCCCCCGCCTCGCCTGCCCCCTGCTCGTCCTCCACGGCACGGACGACGAGGTCTGCCCGATCGAAGACGGCCGCGCCATCGCCGCCGCGGCCCCCACCCACCCGCACCACCCCCACGGCCGCATCGTCGAGATCGAAGGCGGGCGGCACAACTCCCTCTGGACGGACGAGCGGCACAGGGCGCGCGCAGAGGCGGCCGTGCGCGAGTTCGTGGGGAAGAACGCGGAGGGCACGGAGAAGAACGCGGAGGGCGCGGAAATGGATGAGGGGGCTTGGGGCTTGGGGCTTGGGGGGAAGGGATCACGGGATCGAGGGGCCGGGACAGAGTGAAAGCGGCGGACCATGAGGCCCGCCACGGGTTCCAACGCCTGTCACTCTTCGCGTTCTCCGCGTTCCGCCTCTGCCCGCGGGGGCGACGGCGCTACACCCCGCTGCCGGCACGCCTGCCGGTCACGAGGCTGTACAGCAGCCCGACGACGAAGAGCACGATGAAGATGAAGAACAGGATCCGGGCGATGTACATGGCATCACCGGCGATCCCGGTGAAGCCCAACACCCCGGCGATCAGGGCGAGAACCAGAAACATGAGGGCCCAGCGAAGCATGGCGTGTCTCCTGCATCGGACATCGACGCGCTCGAACCGGTTACCATGATGATGGAGCCTGCACGGACGCACGCCCATGCGGAAACTTTCTCATTCGCTCAGCGATCGCCCGGCTGCCTCAGTCGGCCGGAGGGATCCCCGCCCCGCACCCGGGTCCGAACGTGCGGAGCATGATCGCGGCCAGCTCGTCGCGGTCGAACGGCTTCTTCAGGTGCGCGACGGCCGCGTAGCCGCTGTCAAGACGGCCGGAGTCGTAGCCCGAGGTGATGATGAACGGGACTTTGCGCGACAGCAGGATGTCCGCGACGGGGTACGAACTCTGCCCTGAGAGATTCAGGTCGAGCAGCGCGCCGTTGATGTCCTCGCTCTCGGCCAGCTTCTTCGCCTGCTCGAGCCGAGAGGCGACGGCCACGACCCGGCATCCGAGCGTCTCGAGCATCCACCGCAACTCATCCGCGATCAGGCCCATGTCCTCGACAATGAGGATGCGCAGCCGCGCGAAGCCGGGATCAGGCTCCTTCGACGCCATCGCCATGATCTCCTGTTCGGCCGTCCTCGTCGGTCCCGTCGTCGGCGCGCTCCTCGAGGGGGAACTCGATCACGCAGTGCAGCCCGCCCGGTGCGAACTCCACGCTCAGCGTGCCCGCGAGATCGTGCGCAACGGTCCGCTCGATCAGCGCTGTGCCGTAGCCGTGTTCACTCGTGGATGAAACCGGCGGCCCGCCCGCCTCGACCCACTCGACGCGCACGCGCGGGCCGTCCCTGTGCTCGGACCGCCGCCAGCGCACCGCGATCGTGCCCGTGTCGTTCGAGAGCGCGCCGTACTTCACCGCGTTGGTGGCCAGCTCGTGGAAGACCAGTTCCAACGCCATCGCCGGCTCCCTGCGGAGGGCGACCGCCTCTCCCTCGACCACGACCCGCTCCGGGTCTTTGCCGAGGTACGGGGTGAGCTCCACGTCGAGCAGGCGCCGCAGGTCGATGCGATCATCGCCGGGGAGCGTGAGCAGCGAGTGCGCCCTGGCCAGCGCCGCCAGCCGCGGCGCGAATGCGTCCAGGAACTCCGGCAGCGTCTCGCACCTCCGCCCCAGCCCACCCGCGATCGCCTGCACGGTGGCCAGCGTGTTCTTGATCCGGTGGCTCAGTTCGTGCATCAATCGCTCGCGCTGCTGCTCGGCGTGCTTGCGATCGGTCATGTCGACAAAGGTGACCACGATGCCGTCGATCCTGTTGTCGGCGGTGCGGTAAGGGAGCACGCGCCGCAGGAACCACCGGCCGCCCTCCCCCCGCACCTCCGACTCGACCGGGACCAGCGTCTCCAGGACCTGCAGCGCCGCCGGCGCGAGCCTCGACCCGGTCACGGTCGTCGCGAGGTCGCTGATCGGCCGTCCGACGTCCGAGGCGATCAGCCGCATCACGTTCTTGATCGCGGGCGTGAACCAGCGGATACGGGCGTCGAGGTCGAGGAAGAGCGTCGCGATCTCGGTGCTGGCGAGGAGGTTGTTCAGGTCGTTGTTCGTCTGCTCCACGGCCTCGACCTTGCTCCGCAACTCGCTGTTGAGCGTGTTCAGTTCCTCGTTGAGCGACTGGAGTTCCTCCTTGGATGTCTCCAGTTCCTCGTTGGCCGACTGGAGCTCCTCGTTGATCGAGAGCATCTCCTCGTTCGAGGTGCTGTAGTCCTCGACAAGGCGGTCGTACTGCTCCGAAACGACCCGCAGGTCCGCGCGCGTCAGGCGCAGCTCCTCCTCGAGTTGATCGACCGTCTGGCTCGGCCCGCCCCCGCTCTCCGGCTCGCGTTCCGGCGCGGGCGTCGGCGCCTCAGGCTCCTCGAAACTGATGAGCAGCAGGCGCGGCTCGTCCTGCGGCGCGCCGATCGGGCAGACCGTCAGCGTGACCCCCCGGCGCACGCCGTCCTCCTTGACGTACCCGCTCGCCGAGACCGACGGCCGCTTCTCGCCGAGCGCCTCGTCGATCGCGTGCCGGAGCGACGGCCGCAGGCCGGGCGCGACGAGCGAGAGGACGTCGCGTGTCGGCTCCCCGCCCGGCTGGGCGAGGTACCGCGAGGTGTCCCCGTGATAGACGAGCACCTGGTGGCCCGCATCGACGACCACCGAGGGCGGGGCGTAGCGGTCGAGCAGGACGCGGTGCGCCAGGCCGATGTACTCGTCCCTGATCGGCCGGGCGGGCCGGCGCGCCGCGTGCGCGTAGGGCCGCTGGTCCGTGACCGTGAACCGCGAGAAGTCGAACCGCCCCGCGCGGGCGACCCGGCGCGACCGGAAGATCCGCCACTTCGCGGAGATCGGCTCGAAGAGATCGGTCTCCATCCCGACCGTCTCCGCGCTGCCGAGGAAGAGCGCCCCCCCGTCGCGCAGGGCGAAGTTGAGGTTCCAGAGGACCCTCCGCTGCGACTCCGGCTCGATGTAGATCAGCAGGTTGCGGCAGCAGACGAGGTCGAGGCGCGAGAACGGCGGATCGCTGATCACGTTGTGCCGCGCGAAGACGATCAACTCGCGGAGTTGCGGCGTCACCTCGTACGACGACTCGCGCCGGATGAAGAACCGCTCCAGCCGCTCCGGCGAGAGACGCGACGTGGCCGGCTCGGCGTAAACGCCCGCCCGGGCCGCGTCGAGGCTGTCCGAGACGTCCGTGGCGAAGATACGCGGCCTGATCCGCTTGCCCGCGGCCTCGGTCCGCTCCACGAGCAACATGCCGATCGTGTACGCCTCCTCGCCCGTCGCGCACCCCGCGGACCAGACCCGGATCTCCTCGCCGCTCTCTCGCTTCGCGATCAGCGGGTCGATGACCGTGCGCTCCAGTTCCCGCCACGCCTCCTCGTCGCGGAAGAAGCCGGAGACGGTGATCATCAGGTCGCGGAAGAGCGACGCGGCCTCCTTCTCGTCCTCGCGCACCAGCCTCGCGTACGCGTCGAAACTCTCGACGCTGCGGAGGCTCATGCGGCGCTGCGTGCGGCGGAGGAGCGTCGGCCGCTTGTAGTCCGCGAAGTCGTAGTCGAAGCGGTCGTGCAGCACGCCGAGGATGCTCTGCAGCGTCGCCGGCTCGACGCGCGGCAGCGGCCCGGCGTCCTGCTCGCTCCCGAACGGGTGCGCCGCCAGCCCCGCGAGCACCTCGGGGATCTTCTCGGCCGCAATCGTGAGATCGGCCATCCCCGTGCTGATCGCGCTGCGCGGCATGCCGTCGAAGGCCGCCGTCGCCGGGTCCTGCACGATCACCATGCCCCCGGATGCCTTGATCGCGGAGATCCCGCGTGAGCCGTCCGCCCCGGTGCCGGAGAGGATCACCGCCACGGCGCGATCGCCGTACGCCGAGGCGAGCGAGTCGAAGAAGCGATCGATCGGCCTTCGCTGGCTGCGCTCCTCCTCCGGGTCGAGCAGCCGCAGCCGGCCTTCGGCGACGACGAGGTCGCGGTTGGGCACGCAGACATAGACGTGGTCCGGCTCGACCGCCTCCCCGTCCTGCGCGACCTTCACCGTCAGCGGCGTGTGCCGCGCGAGGAGGCCGACGAGGTGGCTCTCGCCCTTGGGGTCGAGGTGCTGCACGATGATGACCGCCACGCCGGCGAGCGCGGGCGTGCCGTCGAACAACGCGATCATCGCCTCCAGCCCGCCGGCCGAGGCGCCGATCCCCACAACCGGGTACGTCCCGCGGACCACCACACCCCTCCGTGCCGCCCGCCCCTCCCGCCGCGGCCGCCGCCGTCCCATGGTAGCAGAAAAGGCGAACGCGGAGGGCGCGGAGGGGGAAATGGGGGGAGGGAGCGAGGGATCAAGGGAGAAAGGGATCGAGGGATCGAGGGATCCAGACAAAATAAAAACGGCGGGCCGTCAGGCCCGCCGCACGTTCACAACCCCTGTCTCTCTCCGCGTCCTCCGCGTTCCTCTCCGCGCCCTCCGCGTTCCGCCTTACGCGGCGAGGCGGACGTTCTCGCCGGACTCGGCCGGCTCATCCTGCTCGCCCGCGGGGGCGGTGAAGACGGAGACGCCGCCGACGCCGAAGTTCACGACGAAGAGCGCCGGCTCGCCGCGCTTGGTCGAGCGGACGGCGGTGACCTTGTAGAGGACGGTCGAGGACCCGGCCGGGAGCGTCTCGTCGATGAAGGCCCGCT
>Ga0226835_1000211_pt1 | contig 93449 bp, 97 predicted proteins | sample LAC_MetaG_1_FD_163627 | JGI IMG/M metagenome (GOLD analysis project Ga0226835, IMG submission 163627) | Anaerobic ammonium oxidizing microbial communities from anammox membrane bioreactor (MBR) in UC Berkley, California, United States -... | ecosystem: Engineered > Bioreactor > Anaerobic >... | reverse complement strand
AATGACTGGCAGCTACACTTCGGCTTCGCCTTCGTTCCGCTGCCAGTCATTCACAAAAAGAAACAAAAAAATGAATACCTTTGAATCTGGAAAAAGAACTCATTACACACAAAAGGGGATACTACCAGTCGGATGCTCGAATTTCAAAACAAGGGCGTTGTATTGTTTCATTTAGTTAAAGTTAGAAAAATATCCGTTCATTCTACATAAAGCATTGATTTTATTAATGTTTAGGAGTTTAAAGACGGACACTATTTATGGGTTTGTCAATTCCTTTTATCAAAGCTTCCAACTGCCCGCTCGGACTTGCGTACCCGATGGTAATTTGGTCGTCAAGTGAAATCATGAGTTGATTACGCACTTGTGCAGACTGAATGCTTATCCTTTTAACTGACTTGTCAAACGGTGTGACAATTAACAGTCTGTCTTGCTCTATCGGTTTTACAAATTCAGGTTCTAACTTTTTTTCAAGCCTCTTGCCAATGCCAAAATAATGGGCCGTTTGCCTTTGAGCAGATAATGCAACACATCTTTTTCCAACCGGCTGTGAAAACCACTGATCACACAACTACCTAAATCTCTTTGGGCTATTGCCCAATCATAGCATTTCAATACAGCAGAAGCAGGCACTTTGCGGCTACACAAAAAGGCTGTTTTGGAAAGCTTTAAAAGGTCGAAATTGCCAAGGGTATCGTTTATCATTCTTCGTAATAATAGGAGTAATCAATGCCTTTCATAAACATTTCACGGTCATTGATTTTTGTAGTTAATGCATTTTTTAAAAGGGTTTTCAATATTTCGCTTTTTGTGGGACTTAAAATCATAGCATTCATATAATCCTGCTTGGTTATTTGGCTCCAGTCCACACACCTCTTCAAGCGTCTTTTTAATATCATATCCAGCCATATCCGGGTGCTTCTTCCGTTACCTTCCATAAATGGATGGGCAATATTCATCTCAATATATTTATCCACTATTTCTTCAAAAGTGTTTTCAGGCATTGTTTCAATCTGATGTAAGGTTTTACCTAAAAACCGGGCTGTAGCAAATTGAAAACCACCTTTTGAAATATTTTTCTGACGGATTTGCCCGGCAGAATCATACAAACCGCCAAACAAATAGGCATGTATTTGCTGCAAGCCTTTGACTGTGCCGACTTCAAATTCATTAATCAAAGTGCTTTCGAAAAGTGCATAGGCTTTTTTCTTGCTTTGTCCGTCAATGCTGGTGTCGCTATAAAGAAACCAATCCAAAAATTTCATTGCCCGATTGTTGGGGAAATGTTTTGCCAGTTCGATTACTCCATTGCTGTCTAAGGTATCGGTTAGTCGCCTTTTGCCATCGGGGGCAAGCAGTTTCAATTGGTTAGTGGCACTAACCAGTTCATTTTGTTCTTTCTTTAATTTGGTTTTCAGGTATTTCCAGTAGTTGCGGGTTTTAGTATAATCGTCTTGGTTGGTGAGTACGGCAACAATATCCAATACACTGAACCACCATTTAGAATTTTCATCATCCCAAACGGCACGCACCTCACGGTCGTTAAAAAAACGGATGGATATTTTCATTTTATTGCTCATCTTCCCCCTCTGTGTGTATGCTTCCCATTTTTAGTACGGTTCAAAAGTAGGCAATTTTCCTTTTTGTGATTCATTGTTTTGTCAGCCGGAATTGGTCATGGGTTTAGTGGAGCGGAGGCGCAGCCGGCGCGAACAGCTGTTGTTTTGTCGAAAAAATAAAAATAGCACCATTTTACCGAGACAGGAATCATTTTCTCCTCACCAAAATCATCAAAATGAACGAAAACCGCATCAAAAGCTTGGTAACCCTTCGGCCACAGGCATCTTGTAAACTTTTTTAAATGCCTTCAACTTTGCGCAAAAAAATAGAAATCATGAACAAAGTTGAAGAACGACGCCAGCAGATGCTGGCACTGGTTGATGAGTGGCGAGGGAGCGGACTTTTAGCACAACTGTTGAATAGAAATCCTACCGTTCAACTTTGCACTATCGTTCAATCGAAGCTGTTCACCCGCTCTCTTGCCAATTTGTTTGCTACCTGCTGTGTTTCTCAATTTGTCTGTGTTTTTGGTTTACTTTTTCCGTTTATTAGTTTCATAGTGTAACCAAATGCAAGTCCAGCAATTATCCATATAGGGATTCCGATAATTACCTTTCTTAATGTAACACCATCTCCATCAATCAACGGAAACAAAAAAGTCATAAAAACGTACATAAATAAACCCCAAGAAAGCCCTTGTCTAACCCAACCATAACCTTCAAATGGGTTTGGTACATTTTCTAAATCAAGATTTTTATATCTGTCAGGTTGTTTTTGTAGCCAATTATTTTTCCATTTATCTTTAAACCAAATCCAAATTGGGGATGTAACGGTAAGTAAAATCAAACTTGTGAAGTTTGTCAAGCACGGAATTGTTTTACCACAATTGTCGCAATATAATCCAAACCAATTTTTAAATGCGTTGTTTCTTGTAGACCATTTTAATCCTGAATGAAGAGTGCCACAATGTGGGCAGGGAATTTTTGTTCTTTCTTGTAAGCTTTTTGAAGAGTCATTTTCAATCAGTGTTATTTTAGGAACCCTTTGTCCTAAAAGCAATTCATTAATAGCAAGACCAGGATTAATAATCCAATGTAACATTAATGGATTTTTCCAAGTCCAAACTTTGTATTTTGTTTTGTCGTATTCCATACTTTTAATTTTTAGCCTATGTGTTTTTACACATAGCTGGCAACTCCCCGCTAAACGCACCCCTATTGTGTATATCTTCACTTTTGGCCGAAGCTTCGCCGGTGGACAAAGCATTGGATTTCAGTTTGGTTGTGAAATTTATACAATGTAATCGGTTCATGGTCTAGCGTTTATCTCCTCAAAAATAAGTCAAATCTCCATTGGTTCAACGCAGGCCGTTAAATTTTTATAAGATCGCCCGGGCTTGTGATTTTGGCAAGATCCAAGTTGCTTACATGGGTATAAATCTCGGTTGTTTTCGAGCTCTCGTGGCCTATAAGTTCTTGTATATAGCGCAGGCCTAACAGTGAAATTATCGGATAAATTAGATTCACGCGAGGGTTTCCTTAACAAAACACTCTGTCGTATAAGTAAAATTGAACGCATAAGTGTTTTTCATTAAGGTTCAAAGTTGGAGCTGTACTTTCCGTAAAGCGAAAAGCCTGCCTGTGCAAGCCACAGGCGTTAAATTCTTGCATAGGCCAATAAGGCTAAGTGTAAGAGGTCAGGTTTGAAGCCTGAAACAAGCCGCGTTTTTTTCTGTCGGTGCCATTCAAAAACATTTAACTTTGTCCGGTTAACCAAACATTTTTATCCTATGTACCTCTCCGGCAGTGTTCCAAAAATAACCACCCATGTCCTTCAGGAGATGAAGCTCAAAGGCGAGAAAATCGCCATGCTGACCGCATACGACTATTCGATGGCCAAGATTTTAGATGAATCGGGCATTGACGTCATTTTAGTTGGCGACAGTGCCTCGAATGTGATGGCCGGGCACAAAACCACCCTGCCCATCACCTTGAACGAAATGATCTATCATGCCTCTTCGGTGATGCGTGCCGTCACGCGAAGCCTTGTGGTGGTGGATATGCCTTTCGGAACCTATCAGGGCAACTCGAAAGAGGCGTTGCAATCGGCTATCCGTATCATGAAAGAATCGGGAGCCAATGCCGTGAAAATCGAAGGCGGCGAGGAAATCAAAGAATCGGTTGACCGTATCCTTTCGGCCGGAATCCCGATTTTGGCCCATCTCGGGCTTACGCCTCAGAGTATCAATAAGTTTGGAACCTACGGTGTGCGTGCAAAAGACGAACGCGAGGCCGACAAGCTTCGTCAGGATGCCAAAATACTCGAAGAAGCCGGCTGTTTTGGAATCGTGCTCGAAAAGATCCCGTCGAAATTAGCTGCCGAGGTCACACAGATGGTTCGCATTCCTACCATTGGCATCGGTGCCGGAAACCAAGTTGACGGACAAGTGCTCGTGTTGCACGATATGCTGGGAATCAACCAGTCGTTCTCGCCCCGCTTCCTCCGGCGCTATCATAACCTCTATAACGAAATCCACGATTCGGTGGTGCATTATATTGGTGATGTCAAATCAAAAAATTTTCCTTCGGACAGCGAACAATATTAATGCCTCGATGATGATCCCTCTGGCCGAACGCATCCTTTTTGAAGATAATCATCTGTTGATTGTCAACAAGATGCCATCAGAAATCGTGCAGGGCGATAAAACGGGCGATCCTTCTTTGCTTGAAACGGTAAAAGAATACATTGGCCGAAAATACAACAAACCCGGGAATGTTTTTGCCGGATTGGTACACCGGATTGACCGTCCGGTGAGCGGCGCCGTGGTTTACGCCCGCACAAGTAAAGCATTGAGCCGGATGACCAATATGGTGCGGCAGCGCGATTTCGACAAACGCTATCTGGCCATTGTTCGAAACCGACCGCCCGAAACAGAAGGCAGCCTGAAACATTTTTTAATCAAAAATGAGGCGCAAAACAAGTCGTTTGTCGTGAAGCCTAGCCAGTCGGGAGCCAAGGAAGCACGTTTGGATTACAAGCTTATCGCACAGTCTGAATCGTTTTATATGCTTGAAATAAAGTTATATACCGGACGGCATCATCAAATACGGGTGCAACTGGCAGCCATAGGTTGCCCCATCCTTGGCGATTTGAAATATGGCGATAAGCGTTCGCTCCCAGATGCCTCCATCGGGCTTCATGCGGCCATGCTGGGCTTCAACCATCCTGTCGGAAACCAGCACCTGTCCATCAAGGCCATGCCCGATTGGAGCAGTCGCCACTGGGCTGTTTTCAAAAACGAGATTCTGAACTATTTCGACCAAAGCTGAACATTTTCCACCGATGAAAAAGAGCTGCTTCATCCTGGGTTTATTGCTTGTTACAGCTTTTCAGCTTCGGGGGCAATATTTTCTGAGCGGACAAGATCCGGCTTCGCAAAAGTGGATGCAGCTCCGCAGCCACAATTACCGCATCATCTTTGCCGAAGGCATAGAGCAGCAGGCGCGTCTGCTGGCGGGCATGATCAGGGCTGTTGAACCTGTGATGAGCGCCGACTATGGAATCCCGCCAAAATTCACCAACCTCATCCTGCATCATCAGTCGGCCATTTCAAATGCAACTTCGGTTTGGGCTCCCCATCGCCTCGATTTTCACCTTACACCACCACAAGACAGTTATTCTCAGAACTGGCTTAAACAGTTGAGTATCCACGAGATGCGCCATTTTGCCCAGTTTAGGGCAATGGAGAAAGGTTTTGGAAAACTGATTTATGCCCTCAGTGGCGAACAAGGCAATGCAGCCATGATGGGCATATTTGTCCCGCTTTGGTTTGTCGAAGGCGATGCGGTTTTTGCCGAAACCGTTTATTCCAATTCCGGAAGAGGCCGACAAGCGTTGTTTACGGTCAAAATGAAAGCCCAACTTGCCGAACGTGGCGCTTTCTCCTACAACAAGGCCTATTTTGGTTCCTATAAAGATGATGTTCCAAATGTGTATGAGCTTGGATATCTGATCGTTGCCTATGGAGCAAAGCAGTTTGGACAGCCGGTCTGGAATGCTGCAATCGAACGAGCGGCAAAGCAACCCTGGAGGCTGAATCCATTTTCATCGGGGATAAAATCGGTGAGCGGACTTGCCAAAAAAGAACTTTATCAGGCCGCGATGCAGGAGGTTCTCGCTGAGGATGAAAGGGGAAAACCTGTTCACCTTCAAAAAACACAATCGCTTGCTCCCATCAGGCGCGATGTCGAAAATTATCGGTCGCCACGGGTGCTGGCCGATGGAAGCATCCTTGCCATCCGCCGTACTTATGATGATATCCCGGCTTTGGTGCGGATTGCCGGCGACCGCGAACAGGTTTTGTTGCATCCGGGCATTTTGCTTCACGACTGGATTTCGGCCCGCGATACGACGATGGTTTGGGCAGAATATGAACCTGATTTGCGTTGGTCGAACCGCAATTTCAGTGTCGTAAAGGTGATGAACCTGAAAACTGAAAAAATAAAGCGAATTGCCAAAAATCGCCGACTTTTCTCGCCGGCATTATCTCCGGATAACCGGTATATTGCTGCCGTTGAACAGCAGCTTTCAGGCGAAATGGCTCTGATTCTTCTCGACCTGAATGGCAACACCAAGCGACTGTGTTTTCAAAGTGACGGCGATGCTTTGCTCACCCCATGCTGGCATCCGGATGGCCAAAATGTGTTTTTTGCCCGAATTGGCCAAGAGGGAAAAGCAATCCTGAAGTACAACCTGCAAACAAATGAAACAGAAGCTGTTACACCTGATATTTTCACCAATTTCCAGCTTTCGGAGGCCACTGATGACGGGCTTCTGCTATATGGCGACTGGACGGGAACCAGCAGCTTGTATCTGTTGCCTTATGGTTCGCAGCAACTTTTGCAGCTTTATCAGCCACGTTTTGGAGCCGCTGACCCGGTAATTTCATCTAAGGGTAAACAGCTCGTTTTTTCGGATTATGCTGTCGGCGGTTTTCGCTTGAAATCGTTGAATATAAAGCCAAATAGTGATCTGCCGGAGATTCAGTTTACTTCAAAACCGGTTTTTGCCCTGGCCGACAGCCTTTTGCCGGAAAGCTCATTTAATTTCGACAAAGTCAAGATTATTCCCGATAGCTCTATCGTCAGGCCTTACCGGCGATTAGCCCATCTTTTTCATCTTCATAGCTGGTCGCCTGTTTTTATTGATGTTGACAATCAGAGTTTTGCGCCAGGTATAAGCCTTTTTTCGCAAAATATACTCAGTACCATGGTTGCCTCTCTGGGTTATCGTTGGGATGTGATGGAACAGACGGGTCGTTTTCAAACCGAAATGAGTTATCTGGGCTTGTATCCCGAATTTCGGCTGAATGCAGGGCACGGTTTGAGACGTGGTCAGGCAATAGTGGACAGCAGTCTTCACAACCTGAAATGGAAAGAAAGCGATTGGGCTATTTCGGCCACTATCCCTTTGCAAATGAGCCGGGGCCAATGGCTGCGTGCTTTCCGCCCTTCGCTGGGGTTTGGTCAGACCTACCGAAAGATGGAGCCCGGCATTGATTTGGAGTTTCGCGAAAAAATGCAGAACCGGATAGTTGTGGGCTTCCTTGCCTATAACCAGCACCGGATGGCACATCGCGATATTTTTCCGAGAACCGGTCAGATGTTGCAACTGATTTTCCGTCAATCGGTTGCAAGTCAGGAGCCTGCGTCACAGCTTGTAGTTGCCGGCCTGTTTTACCTTCCCGGCTTGATGAACCACCATGGTTTCCGGCTTTATCTCGGCGGCCAGTACAACAAAACCGGCCTGGCCAGCTTCGGAAATCAGATTGCAGCGCCACGTGCCTATAACGGCCATTTCCCCGAAAAACAATTTGTTGTAAAAGCTGACTATGCCTTCCCGATTGCCTCACCAGACTGGAGCATTTCAACCTTGAGCTATTTAAAACGTCTGACCGGAAGATTGTATTTTGACTTCCTGAATGGTTATGAAAACAATCATGAGCTGAATTACTCCGCTTTTGGAGCCGAAATGCATGCCGAATGGAACTTTTTCGACTTTCCTTTTCCGGTGGAAATTGGCTTTCGGCTGTCTGTCAGCAGTGAAAAAGATGCCGTTTTGCCGGAACTGTTATTTGGCCTTAATTTTGACACACTTTACTGAAAACCGATAACCTTCCTGAAAAGCTTGAAAATATGAAAGTTCGCACTGTTAACGATTGGAATGAGATTGAAAAAATTATCCAAAAGAGTGAGTCGTGCACCCTTTCGATGGTGGACTCCGATGGCTTGCCCTATGCCGTACCAATGAATTTTGGCTATTGTAACGGCGTGATTTTTCTTCATTCGGCTCCTGAAGGGAAGAAAATCGGCTTGTTGAAACAGAATCCCAATGTTTGTGTGTCGTTTAGCACAGACCATTTGTTGCGTTGGCAAAATAAAGGTGTGGCCTGCAGCTATTCCATGAAATATCGGTCGGTGCTGATGTTTGGCGCTATTGAGTTTCTGGAAGATATGACCGAAAAAGAAGCTGCCTTGGGTTGTATCATGAAACATTATCAAGCCGAGGGTTATCGTTTTAGCGAACCGGCCATACGAAATGTATGTGTGATGCGCCTGAAACCGACAAAAACCGAAGGTCGTGCCTATGGCTATTGAGTTCAAACATTAGTTGCAGTTTAATGATAAGGTCGCAGAATTTTTGCCGGATAGCCCTAAGATTGAACGCCACAATAAAGTTCAGAAAATAAGTTGTTTTATTTTTGGAAAAAATGCTTTCTCACTGATGTTCAACGTATTTTTGCAGTTTGCAAAACCGCGTTATAATCATTAATCTGCTTTTGAAAATGAAAACCTCAAAAACCATTTTGTTTGTCTTGTCATGTCTTTTTCTGACCTTGTTTTCATGCAATCCGTCTGAGGAAATCACGGAACAGGAATATTTGATCACGGTGGACAGCATCCAATGTCAGGATACGGTGAAAGTGCTCACTCCGTTTAAACTTGTGTTTTATGGAATAATCGGTGAGAACGGCTGCTATCGTTTCTCACGGTTTCACACTGAGAATAGCAAAAATATGATTGAGATTCAAACCATTGGCTTGAAAAAGGTTGGTCCTAATCTCGTTTGCCCCGAATTGCTGCCTTTGCTCGATGGTCAGGAGCTTGAGCTGAAAGCCGACAGTATTGGTGAGTTGAAACTCAAGGTGATGAATCCGGGTGTAAACCGTTTTATTACAAAAAATATCGTTGTTGTTCCTTGATTAACAGCTTATTACAATTTGAAGTAGCTGGCTTTGCGGAGAATTTTATCGAAAACGAAATATTGAACCAACACAAAATCACGATCGTTGTTGACTAAAGCAAACATTCGATCGAGGTCTTCGGGTTGCTGTTGAACATCATCCACCGTATATTGATCCTGACGGGTTTTGCGAAAAGTGGTCACCTTGAAATTATTGCCTTCTACATCACGAAGGGTAATGCGGTGAAGAAAAGGCGAGTGCACGATGGAATCAATCTCTTTTTGAGGCAGATTGTAGAGCAAAGCTTCGAAACGAATATCGGAGAAAGAAGTTAAAAAATTCAGAACCTGTAACGTATCATATACCGTTGAGCTATTGTTTTTCAGCGTTTTAAACTCATAGGCATGTTTCCCGATACGATTTATCTCAAAGCTTTCGTCGGGCTGCTGATTGAACTCAACTTTCACGGATTGAATATCATTCAGTTTGGTTTTAAAAACGGTATGATCGCGCCATTCGGCCACTCTGGGCGAAAAACGTGTGGAGAGGTAGCCCAGAAAACCGGTGAGTTGCATGATATAGGCTGTTTCGGCGCCTTCTTTCAGCATGAAGGTTCCCATATTATCTTTTGGGGCATCGCCCACATAAAAGACGAGTGAACGGGTTTCGCGGGGGAAAAGTTTGATTTTTCCAAACAGGTTGATTCGCGGCAGAATCTGATACAACTCCACTTTTACGGAAATGCCGGCCATTCGTGTAATCACGTTGTCATGCGAAGCTTTGGATACCGGCGCCCGAACACTCACCCGTTGCATGGTGCCCAAAAGCTCATCAATCTTGCGCTGTTGGGCTTTGTATTTCCCGTTCAGCTCCCAGCCGTCGGCTTTTCGCTCGAGCAGCACATGGTTTGTATCAAGATCGGCGATAAAAATTTTTGTCACACTGCTGGTATCGGCAATGGCAAAATTGGCATCTGAAGGCAGCCTCATCTCATTTTGTTTATAGAAATAAACCAAAGCGGCAATGAGCAGCAGGCCAATGGTGATGACTAAGGCTAAACGATTATTTTTCATGCGGTTGAAAGCGTGTTGATGATTTGTGTGCATATTTTCGCCGGCGGACAACAATCAGCGTTAAACCGGTGATTGCGATGAACACCAATGGCAATCCAATGTTGAGGATTTGCCAGAAGATTGTGTTGTCTTTTAATTTGGCCGGGTCGAGCATCCTGTTTTTTAGTTCTCGCGAACGGATACTCACCAGCTGGGTTTCGTCGGCCAGATAGCTGATGGCGTTGAGCATAAAATCTTTGTTGCCATAAGTGCGGCGGGTATATTGATCGAAACCAAGCGGCAGAGGATAGCCTTGCGGGACATGAAATTGATTGCGGGCAATGTCGCCATCGGCTACTACAATCATGGCAGTTTTTTTGCTGTGTTCCTGAAACCCGATCTCTTTGCTGTCGGCAATCTCGGGTGGAATACGGTTGGCAAAAAGCGATTCGAACTCACCTTCGAGGAGCCAGGCAACATTTTGGCTGCCCGACGTATATTGCCGTGGATCCGGATTTTCGCGCAACATTGCCAAACTGATAAGAGCCGGCGTTCCGGCCACTTTGGAATAATCGGAAGTTTTGAGTAAAGGTGTTTTTTTGACGTTTACTGTTTCAACAGAGACGGCCGGACTCACGAAATCGGCTTTCAGGCTGTTCATGTTACGAACGACCGGATGAGAAGATGCCGGCTGGAGAAGCGGAAAATATGGCCAGCGAAAAAACTCAATCTGAGCCTGACCCGAAATCTGACCGGTGCGCAAAGGTATGGAGGCGCTGTTCATGTCCATTACCAATGCCTTGTTGAGCCTGATGCCATATTTAAAAAGCTGGTCGTCAAGGTTGAGCGGAAGGTCAACCCCAACGGTGGATTCATTCATCTGCAGGCTGTCCATGGTGGCTAAAACCGGATCAATCAGCCAAAGCACCTTGCCGCCATACATGATATATTGGTCAATGATAAACTTATCTTTTTCGCTAAAGGGCTGTTTTGGTCCTGCAATAATAATGGCGGCATAATTGGGTAGTATGCGCACATTTCCATTGGCATCGGGCTCCGACCGGCGGGTGAGAATGCTGATTTGTCCGTCAATCTCCACCTCACTGACTTCGTAATCCTGTTTGAGTGTTTTAACTAAATCAAAGGTTTCCTGCGGGCTGAGTTCAGCATGCCCGGTGATGAAGGCTAATTGTGGTTTTTGCAGTATCGAAAGCCGGCGGATGGCATCGGCCAGTTTAAATTCAAGGTTTTGAACCGAGTTATTCAGAACCGTCTCGGGCGAAGCATTGAGTTGATTTTCGAGCAGGTCAATGGCAATCTCTTTGTCGTGATACATCACCAAGGCGCTGGGGAAGATGAGTTTTTGCTCATTGCCGCTGGCCGATCGCATCTGAAGCTCGGTTGCACTAAGCCCCCGTTCAGCCAATCCGCGGATCACTTCGGCGCGCTCGGCGGGTCCGACGCCTTCCAAGGGATTGATAAATTCATAGGAAATCAGTTTGTTATAAGCTCTGAATTCATCGAGCATTTCTTTTGTCTCGCGACGAAGCTTTTTGAATCCGGCCGGAAACTCACCTTCTAAATAGACTTTGAAAAAAACATGGTCGTCCACCTTTTTAAGCAGCTCGCGCGTGGGTTCCGAAAGGGTGAAACGTTTCTCGGAGGTGAGGTCGAATCGTGTGAAAATAAAACCGCCAATGATGTTGATGGCAATGAGCGAAACAATGAGCAAGGCAAAACGACTCAGGTCGTGATTGCGGTTTTGGTTATGGGTTTTCTCTTTTTTCATCTCCATGGCCTTACCATTTTCTGCTTGAAACCGTCAGTTTTGTCAACCCTAAGAAAAACACGATCAGGCTCATAAAATAGAGCAGATCGCGTGTGTCAATCACTCCGCGACTGATTGAGCGGTAATGGGCTTCGATGCCCAACTGTTGAATCATCAAATCGAGCGGACCAAAAAGAGATAAAGAATAAATCAGATCGAAGCCGATGAACATAAACCCGCTCAGCACCACGGCAAGGATAAAGGCAACCAATTGATTGTCGGTGATACTGCTGCTGAAAATACCGATCGCCACAAAAGTGGCCGACAAGAAAAGCAGTCCGATAAACGAGCCTGCTGCTCCGCCGCTGTCAAGGTTACCCACAGGCAGTCCAAGGCGGTAAACCGAAAAGTAATAGACCAATGTGGGGAGCAGGCTCAGCACGACCAATACGAATGATGCCAGATATTTTCCGAGAATCAATTGTAAATCGGTCAAAGGTTTGGTCAAAAGCCATTCCATTGTACCAAGCCGTTGTTCTTCGGCAAAAGAACGCATGGTGATGGCCGGAACCAAAAACAAAAAAACATAGGGCGCGATGATGAAAAGTCCGTCGAGGCTGGCAAAACCATAGTCAAGGATATTGAAATCGGTGGGTAATACCCACAAAAACAGACCAGTAATGAGTAAAAAGACGCCCATTACCAAATACCCGATGAGTGAACTCAGAAAACTTCCAATCTCTTTCTTGAATAGTGCGTACATGAAGTGTCAACTGCTTAAAGGCTTGCAAAAGTAAGGATTTTCCCGGTACGAATTTCAAGGCTTACCAAGGCGCAGCCGTGTGTGTTTCATGACATACAGGGCAGTAATATCTCAAAATAGTTTATTTTCGCTCTTTGTTTTTTGTAAACGACCCGTTTATGGTCAAAGATAAACCATTGAAAACCATTGTCTTTGCCGGAAGTGGAGCCATTTCCACCGCTTTGGGCAATATTCTCGCTGCCGATGAGTCGCTCACAGTTTGGCTCCTCTCTATCGAAGAGGAAGTGATTGCCTCCATCAACCAACAGCATGTCAACAGCAGCTATTTTCCGAAAATCGCGCTTCATCCTGCACTCAAAGCCACTGCTGATAAAAATGTGCTACACAAGGCCGATGCTCTTTTTTTGGGGATCCCTTCGACGGCAATTATAACCTATCTTCACGATATTGGCGGATTTCTGAGGCCGCAAACCTTGCTCATCAACTTAGCCAAAGGCTTCGGGCCCGACCAACGGCTGATTCCGGATGCCATACGCGACTTTTTGCCAAATCCCGTAGCCGTGATGAAAGGGCCTTCCTTCGCCCGCGAAATCCTTAACAACCAGCCAACAGCTTTCACCATTGCCTCGGAATCCGATCAGTATTTCAACTTCTTTCGGGAAATTTTTAACGGGACAACCGTTTATCTTGATTTCAGCAACGACACTAAAGGGGTGGAGTTTGCCTCTATCCTCAAAAATATTTATGCCATTGTCATCGGAATTGTGGATGCCAATTTCGATTCACCCAACCTGCGTTCGATGGTCATCTCGCGGGCAATCAATGAGATGCGTGCGCTGATGCAGTTGTTTGGCGGAAACGAACAAACCATTTTCAACTATTGCGGATTTGGCGATTTTTCGCTCACTGCACTCAACGACCTGAGCCGCAACCGCACCCTTGGCTTGTTGATCGGAAAAGGATTCTTCACTCAGGGAATTTCTGATAAGGTGGTGCTTGAAGGCCGAATTGCCGTGAATGTTTTTTATGAGATGATGAGAATTGCCGGTATTCAGCCTACCCGATTCCCGCTGATGAACGAACTTTGGAAAGTGTTCAACGAGAAATACGATACCAAAAAGTTTGTGGATCATATTCTTGAGATGTCGTTTTAGCAGAAAAGTCGCTGAAACACTGATGTTTATATAACTTGCTTTTCAGTTGAATCCTTTAAAACCTGCATTCAACTCTTTTTTGAATTTTCTAAAGAGCAGGCATTGTTGCTGTAAAGTAGTTGAGGTGTCGGGGTCTGCGGTTTTCAAAAAAAACTGGATGAATAATGATGAACCTCCGCATGACAGCAATTATTCTGTTACTTTTGCGCAAATTTTAAAACAACTTTGTGAAATCAATCCGACGACTATACGACTGGGTTCTCAGTTGGGCCGACTCACCCAACAGTAGCTGGGCTTTGTTCTTTCTGGCTTTTTCAGAATCCATTTTCTTTCCGGTTCCGCCCGATGTGTTGCTGATTGCGATGGTGCTTGGGATGACCTCAAGGGCATTTTGGTTTGCCGGAATCACCACTGCCGGATCACTTATTGGCGCGGTGATTGGCTATTTTCTTGGGCTTTTTGTGTGGGAAACCCCTTCGGGCGAGTTTACAGGCTTTGCCATGCTGTTTTTCGACTATATCCCGGGTTTCACTGTCGAGCTTTTCAACCAGATCAAACAGATGTTTATCGAGTGGGATTTCTGGGTGGTGTTCACTGCCGGATTTACACCTATTCCTTATAAAGTTTTCACCATCTCAAGCGGGGTGTTTCACATCAATTTTGGGATGTTCATGCTGGCTTCTATCGTGAGCCGTGCCGCCCGATTCTTCTTAGTTGCTTACCTTATCTGGCAGTTTGGACCGGGCATTAAGGCATTCATTGATAAGTACTTTAACCTTTTGGCTATTCTATTTACTGTGTTGCTTGTCGGCGGATTTATCGTAATAAAATATCTTATTTAAATGATCGCTATGGTGGAAATTACCGCAACAGTCTGGATTGGTTTTATCCTATTCATTCTTGCACTACTCGCATTAGATTTGATTGTTTTTCACCGGAAGTCGCATGAAGAAAGCTTAAAAGAAGCACTTATATGGAGTGCCGTTTGGATATCTATTGCGCTGGCATTCAATTATGTAGTATATCATTACTTTGGGAAGGACAAAGGCTTAGAATTTCTGACCGGCTATCTGATAGAGAAGGCGCTAAGCGTTGACAACCTATTCGTGTTTATCATGCTCTTTTCCATGTTTGGGGTTGCACCCAAATATCAGCATAAGGTGCTTTTTTGGGGTATTATCGGGGCGTTGGCCATGCGAGCCGTCTTCATCTTCGCCGGAGTTGCACTCATTAACCGCTTCCACTGGATCATCTATGTTTTTGGCGCTTTCCTGATCTATACCGGAGCTAAGATGCTGTGGCACAAGGATCAAGAGATTCACCCCGAAAACAATCCTTTAGTCAAGGCATTCAAGAAGTTTTTTCCGGTTACTCACGAAATGCACGATGACCGGTTTTTTGTCAGAATTAATCACAAAACTTTTGCCACCCCTCTGTTTGTTGTCTTGATTATCGTAGAAGTAACCGATCTGATCTTTGCAGTGGATTCAATTCCGGCTGTTTTGGCCATCTCGCACGATCCGTTTATTGTTTTTTCGAGCAATGTGTTTGCCATTCTGGGGCTTAGGGCACTTTACTTTGCGCTTGCCGGGGTGACAAAATATTTTTATTATATCAAATATGCCTTGGCAGCGATTTTGGTTTTTGTGGGGATAAAGATGAGTATATCAGGATTTTATAAATTCCCAACAGTGCTTTCTTTACTTCTTATATTAGTTGTGTTGGTGGTGGCTGTTTTGGCTTCAATTTTCTTCCCACCTTCGAAGCAACAAGGCTAAACTTATTTTTTACCTTTTTTTCTGACAAGCACTGGTCGAGCAGCGACACCAATTTGATGGTGAGATTTTTGCGTGTATATGAATCGGTTTGTTGCTGGTTTAGTGTCAAATTCCCGTTTTGATGCTCCTGAAATAATTGCAGGATCAAGGTTTTCAGCCTTTCTTTCTGCCCAAAATCAATCGTATATCCCGAATTTGTTTCCCGGATAATCTCGCCTACATCGCTGTTTTGTGGACAGATGGCTAAAATGGGCCGGTGGGCAGCTAAGTATTCAAAAACTTTTCCGGTAAGGATATAACCTGCGTTCTCGATTCGGTTGATGCTCAGTAGCAGCAACGCAGCTTGTTGCTGTCGGGCCGGAAGCTGGGCATGAGGGATGTAATCGTTGAGCTTAAGAAATGGTGTAAGGCCATTTTTATCAATGGATTGCCGAATGCTCATATCGGTTCGTCCGGTAAACGCAAGTTCTAATGATGCGGCAAAATCCGGATACTCCTGTACCAGCTCGCCTAAGGCTTCCCAGAGTTCGGGCGGATTTTGGTCGGGCAGAAACATCCCTGAATAGAAAATCCGGAATATTTTGGACACGGCTTCCCTTGCATTTCCAAAATCAGATTCATCAAAACCGTTGCTGATCACCGTAATCGGGGTGCCGGTACGTTTGGCAAAATCGTTTTTCATGGTGCGCCCCACGGTGATGAGTTGGTCGGCCTCATCGAGGCACGACTGTTCGAGCCGATAATGTTTTTTGCGAGCTATCTTGCCGGGTAAAAGCTGATCGAAATAATAGATTCCTGTCCAGGGGTCGCGGAAATCGGCCACCCACGGAAGTCCGGTCTTTCTTTTGATATCACGGGCAATAAGATGCAACGAATGTGGAGGGCCTGACGAAACCATTAGATCAACAGGGTGTTTCCTGAGGTATTCAATCAAAAATCGTACTGATGGCCTAATCCAGAATGCACGTGCATCGGGAATGAAAAGGTTTCCTCTGATCCAAAGGGCAGCTCTTTCTTTCAGTGAATTTTTTCCCCGCTCATGTTCCCTGAGCATCCCATGTTGAAATTTGCTATCTTTTGCCTTGCCTGTGAAGATGTTATAGAGTTGATAAGGCTCAAAAATCCGGTTTTTCAGTATCTCGGCTTCCTCGGGAATATCGGCCAAAAGGCTTTCGTCGCGATAGGGAATCTCGGGGTTAAGCGGGGTGTAAACGACAGGTTGCCAGCCCGCCGAAGGAAGGTATTTTACAAACTTCAGCCAGCGCTGCACTCCTGCGCCTCCCGAAGGTGGCCAGTAATAGGTGAGGATCAGTACTCTTTTCATGCCTTTTTTGGGCATCTCAACGGTTTGATTTCGTTGATCATTGCTCCGAAAAGGAGCAATAATAGCAATAGCGAAGAAATAAAGGAAACCTTCTCGCCAATGGCCCAAACGCGTGGCTCGAAACGCATCTCAATTGTGCTTTCACCTTTGGGTAACACCAAAGCCCTCAGTGCATAATTGGCCCGGATCAAAGGCTGTTCCACACCATTCACAAAGGCTTTCCAACCTTTGGTGTACCATATTTCACTGAAAACAACAAGCCCGTTGTTTTCCATCGTAGCCTTGTAATTTAGCCTGTTAGGCTGATAGCCGGTTTGTTCAATCTGATTTTGGCCGGTATGGTTTGACCCAATGCCACTCAAAAGTGGACGGAACTCCTGATTCACAACTGCCGAGTGCCGCAGGTCAACCTGATCGAGCATATCAATTTCTTCGTTGGGGGTGGACACCCAGACGACGCTGTCCACAGGCCAGGCACTGCCAAAAGCTGCCACGTTACGGATGGGCATAGCTTGTGGGTTGAATATGATATAACGGGTGTTCAGCATATTCAGCACTTGATCATGAGCAAGCTGTTCCTGAATTGCCGTTAGGTTCATATCGGTTTTCATCACCTGGGTGAGAGCTGCCATCTCGGGCTGGATGTGATGCTCAATCAAATCCTGATAGCGTTGGAGTTTGGCTCCGTGATATCCGCCAATGGAATGATGAAAATAAGAGGCGCCGGCATCGTTGAAAGTACTGGCCGTGAGGTCGAGAACGCGATAGCCCGGCTCTTGGTCTTTCAAAATCTCATTATTGGCTTTACCGGCCGTGAAAGGCACATCCACCTTGCGGCGGGCAACAAAATTTGAGGAGTTGAGGTATCGGTTATCTACCGAAACCATATCGGCCACAATCAAAAGGGTGAGCCCGGCTGTGAGCCAGTAATTTTTAATTTTTTTCAAGCCATAGGCATACAGAAGTCCGGCTGACAACGTGATGAAGAAGAAACTGCGAAGTGCATCTTTTCTGAAGATGGCGACCCGAACCGATTCCAGCGCATCCACAAACTGACCCAGCTGTGCGCTGTCGGCAGGATTAGACTGACGGATCCGATTGAACTGTTCCAGCTCAAAATTGCTGAAGAAATTAAAAAAGATTGTTGGCGCAATATAGAACAACAAAGCCAGGCCTCCGCTCAATCCAAAAGCGGCAAAGAACCATCGTTTCTTTTCGATAATCCATTCAGGGTGGCAGTAAAGCTCATAGAGGCCAAGGAATCCGAGAAGTGGAATGGTGAGTTCGGCAATGACTAATGTCATCGAAACAGCCCGGAATTTGTCGTAACCCGGAACAACGTTCAGGAAGAAGTCGGTGAAAACCATGAAATTTTTACCCCAGCCCAGCAGTAACGAAAGCAGGGTGGCTGCCAGAAAAATCCATTTGTAGCGACCTTTGACAAAAAATAAACCCAGCATAAAGAAAAATACCACAATGGCGCCTGCATAAACCGGACCGGAAGTGCCCGGCTGATCACCCCAGTAGGCGTTTTGCTGCGAGAGCGCCGATTTAAACTCACGGTTGGCATTTTCCAATGCCGGATGATTCGTGCCGAGGGCAGCCGTTGCACCTCCTTTGGCGTTTGGAATGAGCAACGACCAGCTTTCGCCAATGCCATACGACCAATGGGTGATATAGCTTCGGTCAAGACCGCCGGTCTGGTCTGAGACATCTTTCGTCAGTATGGGCTTCCCGCGCATGGATTCTTTACCGTATTCCCAGGTAGCATAGAGATTGGTGCCATGCGTCAGTGTAGCTAAAACGGCTGCCACCAAAAGCACTGCCGATGCTTTGGCAAAATGCGGAAGTGTTTTGAAACGGATGGCATCTGCCAGTTGAACCAAGCCCAGGATGGCAATCAACAAAAGCAGGTAATAAGTGATTTGCAAATGGTTTGCTTCAAGCTCAAGGGCTAAGGCAATGGCTGTCAGCAGCCCTCCTTTGAAATATTTCCCCTGATACGTGAGAACAATGCCGGCTATGACCGGCGCCATAAGGCCGATGGCGTTAGCTTTTGAACTGTGACCGGCGCCCAAAATGATGAAAAAATACGATGAAAAACCAAAAGCCAGAGCCCCGGCCAGGCTAACCCAGGGATCTACACGCATGACCAGCAACAAAATGTAAAATCCAAGAAAATACATGAAGATGGTACTTGCCGGATAGGGCATCCCGAAGGTGATTATTTTTTTGACGTAATGGATAAGGTTGCCTGTGTATAGGACCGAGATTTGCCAGGCAGGCATACCGCCAAACATGGAATTGGTCCAGAGCGCTTCTTCGCCTGTCTTTTCACGAAAATCAGATATTTCTTTCGACATCCCTTTCCACATCGTAATATCATGCTGATCAAGGCGTTTGCCTTCGAGCATAGGGTGAAGATACGCCCAAGTAACGAGGGTAAACACTAAAATGGCAGTGATAAACGGGAAGAGTTTGCGCCAGATTTTCAATGCTTCTTCCATAGTCAGAGGTTTTTAAGGTTCTTTAAGGTCTTCAAAATCAACATACTCTCCAATATCCGGATCAATCTTCTGTTTGTCGGCTTGTCGGGTGTCTATCACCACTTCATTATCAGTTTTCTTTTGACTGGCCCATTCATATGATTGTGACTGTTGTTGCATATTGCGCGCCATCTTGCGCATAAAACGTGCGAGAAGCCAGGGCAATAAATAATGTAATGCTAATCGAAGCAGGTAAAAAACAAGAATGATCCAGAAAATGGTTGTCAGGATCTTTTCCATAAAGACACTGTTGGATTGTGAGAGGCCGCGAAGATACTGAAAATCGGAGCTTGGCTTTGAGGTTTTTCGGTTTTTTGTCGCAAAATGAAACGATCATGCCTAAAAGAGAGCCTGAAATACCTTCTTTTGGGCAAAATAAAACAGAAGGCAATGCGCATTGTATCGCCTTCTGTAATACCTTTAATATAAATGGCTATTGTAAGAAAAAACTATCTTTCGTCCGAAACGGTTAATCTTTTTCTGCCCTTTGCACGGCGTGCCTTCAGCACCCTGCGGCCGTTAGCCGTAGCCATTCTTTCGCGGAAACCATGTTTGTTTCTGCGCTTTCTGTTCGATGGTTGAAAAGTACGTTTCATCTCTTTTGACTATTTTTTGGGAGTGCAAAGGTAGGGATTAATTTCTTATCTCCAAACCTTTGCACCTTTTTTTCAAAAAATCTGCTAAATAACAATATTACAGGCTGTTTTCGTTCAGGTCATTATTTCTTTACCGGAGCGTTTTTCAGTGTTTCCACCAAATATTTCCAGAAAAGGCCGACGGTTTCAATATTTACTTTTTCGTCGGGTGAGTGGGGGTGACGGATGGTTGGTCCAAACGAAATCATGTCCCAGTGCGGATAAACGGCGCCCAAAATTCCACATTCCAATCCGGCGTGAATCACTTTGACTTCAGGGGTTTTACCGAAAGTGTTTTGATACACCTCTTTCATGGTTTTTAGAATGGGGGAGTTCACATTGGGTTTCCATCCGGGGTAGGCGCCATGACTGTGAGCCTGAGCTCCCGCTTTGGTAAACACTTCGCAAATTTGGGCTGCTAATTTTTCCTTGTCTGCATCAATGGCGCTGCGTTGGAGTGCAGCTAAAGTGATGGTGTTGCCTTCGCGTTTGACGATGGCTAAATTGTTCGAGGTGTCAACAACGCCTTCCATATCGGCATTCATCGCAATGACACCATTGGGGCAGTCGGCCACGGCTTCAAAAAGTCCGACCTGGGTTTTCAGGTCAATCAGGTCGGCTGGTAAATCACAGCTTTGGCAACCGATTTGCAGTCCGCCATCGGCTTCAGCAAAACTTTTGCCGGCAATAGCTGCATATTCGTTGACATATTTTTCAAAAGCGGCTGCATGATTTTCCGGGACAACCACTGTTGCAAAAGCTTCACGCGGAATGGCATTACGTAGGCTTCCGCCTTCGATTTCGGCAAGGCGCAGCTCATATTTCCGGGCAGCAAGGCACAACAGGGCGTTCAATATTTTGTTAGAATTTCCCCTTCCCAGATTGATATCCATGCCCGAATGACCGCCCTTAAGTCCGGTAACGCTGATGCGATAGGCTTTCATTCCTGAAGGAACGCTTTCCGGTTGGAAAGTGAAAACCCCGGTGGAATCAATCCCTCCTGCACAGCCAACGTAAAGCTCGCCTTCGTCTTCCGAGTCGAGGTTGAGCAGGATATCTCCCTGTAACAAGCCTGGTTTCAGTCCGTTGGCGCCCGTCATTCCTGTTTCTTCGTCAATGGTAAACAAAGCTTCGACAGGACCGTGTTCCAACTCGGACGATTCAAGAACAGCCATGGCTGCAGCCGCACCAATACCATTGTCGGCACCAAGGGTGGTGCCTTTGGCTTTTACCCATCCGTCTTCGATAATCGCCTGAATGGGGTCGGCCTCAAAATCATGATCCGTTCCGGCATTTTTTTGTGGAACCATATCTAAATGAGCCTGAAGAATGATTCCCTTGCGATTTTCGTAGCCTGGAGTTGCCGGCTTGCGAATGATCACATTGCCAACTTCGTCAACATGGGTTTCGAGACCAAGGTTTTCGCCAAAAGTGCGAGCAAAAGCGATCACTTTTTCTTCCTTTTTTGAGGGACGCGGAATCTGTGTCAAACTGTAAAAATTCTTCCATAACCCTTTGGGTTCAAGATCGGGGAGAGAGCTCATGCTTAATCTTTTTAATGTTAACTGAACGTGAAATTTAAGACGGTAAAAGTAGCATTAATTTCGCTTTGTCAGGGGATTTTCTTTGTTAAACAAGCCAAAATGAAACACAATTGAGCGATTGTGTTTCAAAATGAAGCGAAAAAAAGCCGCATCAGCGGCTTCTTTTCAAAGGAATTTATTTTTTGTTGGGTAGATCGAGCCCGAATCCTTTGGTTTTGTCCACGTGCATGAGCACAAACGACATGATCATGGCCAACACACCAAAACCAGCAAAAATCAATTCCGGAACAGTATAATTATATTTGATGTCCTGACCTGAAGCAATGGCTTCAGCCACACCAGGGTTAGCTGCCGTTAATGCCCAACCAATGAGGATTGGCACGGCCAACAGGCCGATGTTCTGAATCCAGAAGATAAGTCCGTAGGCCGAGCCAAGGAAACGGTCTTCCACGATCTTGGGCACCGATGGCCACATGGAGGCCGGCACAAGCGAAAAGGCTAAGCCGAGAATGACAATGGTGCTGTAAGCGACGACAGGGGTGAACGCACTGGCAGGAACCAAAGCAAATATCAGGTGCGACACGGTGAGCAGAATAGCTCCATAAAGCATCATGGTGGCGCCTAAACCTTTTTTATCGAGAAAAGCGCCAATGAAAGGTGTCAGCACCATGGCTCCGATTGGGAAATATGAGAACATGGCAGCAGCGTCTTTGATGCTGATATCCAATTTGGACGAGAGCATATCGGTTGCAAACTTCTGGAAAGGGAAAATGGCCGAATAGAACAGCACGCAAAGGCTGGCAATGGCAAGGAAACCCGGATTCTTCAAGATAAGCAGCAGGTCGCTTACACGGAAAACTTCTTCGGGTTCGCTGTTTTCATCAGCTCCGATTTCACGGTCAAGTTTCAAATCCATCAACGTATAGATACTGAACGTGAGCAGCCCGATAATCAGGAAAATAACACCCCAGAGGATGGCGTTTGGCACGCCGCCACGTTCGGCAAAGATGGGCGAAAGACGGAAAACAGCAAACACTCCCAATCGGGCAGTAGCCATCTCGAGACCCATAGCCAATGCCAGTTCTTTCCCTTTAAACCATTTGACGATGGCTTTAGACACCGTGATACCGGCCATTTCGACACCCACGCCAAAAATAGCAAAGCCAAAAAAGGCTAACTTGGCAGAAGCCGGAACCGCAGTCCAGAATGAATCCAATGAGTGGGCAAGACCCGATGCAGCAAACGATTCGGTGAGGGCATAATACTTAATGGAAGCTCCGATAACCATTGCAAAACCCGAGGTGAGAATGGTGAAACGGATTCCCATCTTGTCTAATATAATACCTGAGAGAATCAAAAAGAAGGCAAAAACGTTGAGGAAGAACTCCGATCCGCCCAGCATCCCGAAGGTTTCAGGCGACCAGCCATGTTTGCTTTCCAAAAGACTTTGAAGGGGAGCTGCCACATCCACGAAGAAATACGCAAAAAACATCGTGAGTGAGATCAGCACAAGCGCAATCCAGCGAGCCACGGCCGATTCGCGCAGGGAGGTTCTGATTTTTTCCATAGTTCGATTTTTGATGGTAAAAGAAATGGCTAAAGTAGAAAAAAACATTATGCCTGAAACAAGCAGTTGAAAAATGGGCTAACCAAATCAGGATAAGGAATGAAACTAAAAAAGATGGATGAGTGATTTGGTTTCAAAAAAACCTTCCTCAAACCAACTGTTGATCGGAATAACCTGTTTCACCCAGCGTTTGGGCAATAATTTCAGTTCCGGCTCTAAATTTCCGCCTTTGAGATAAAGAATGCCGTTGGGCTTGGTGTTGCGGCTATGACCGTGAAATTTGGACGCGGCCCATCCCACAAACTCCGGAAGAGAGGTGACGGCACGACTTACAATAAAATCGAACTTCTCATCAATAGTTTCTACCCTTTGCTGGATGGTGCGCACATTACTGAGCCCTAATGCTTGTGCCATTGACCCGACTGCCTTAATCTTTTTGCCGATACTGTCCACCAACAGAAAATCGGAATTGGGAAAACAAATGGCTAAGGGCAAACCCGGAAAGCCTCCGCCGGTACCCACGTCGAGGATGCGGGTACCGGGGGCAAAGCTGATATACCGTGCAATGGCAAGGCTGTGAAGCACATGACGTTCATAAAAATGCTGCATGTCGTTGCGCGAAATCAAATTAATTTTGCTGTTCCATTCAGCAAAAATTGGCTCAAATGCTTCAAACTGTCCGAGTTGGGCAGGCATTAAATCGGGGAAGTATTTTTTGATTATCTCCATAAAGGATTGTGAAAAAGCAAAAGTAGGGTAGTTTTTCGTTTCAAAAAAGGGATGATTGAAAATGATCGAATTAAAAAATGTGAGGGATGCCTTCCTAATGGCCAACTTGGCTTAATTTTGTGCCAAACTTGTCATTCATGCCTTTCCGCTTGATTTGTTTGTTGAATTGGGTATTTTTTTGTTTTGTGACAACTACGGTTGTTGCACAAAAGAAGATGACCAGCGAGGATTATATTATAAGGTATAAAGATGTGGCTTTAAAAAAAATGCAGGAACATCGGATTCCCGCATCAATCACTTTGGCTCAGGGGATGCTGGAGTCGGGTAATGGCAACAGTATTCTGGCTCGCGAAGCCAATAATCATTTCGGAATTAAATGCCACAAAGAATGGACAGGGAAGACCTTTTTTATGGACGACGACGAAAAAAACGAATGTTTCCGTGCATACCGCCATCCTGAGGAGTCGTTCGAAGACCACTCGTTTTTTCTTACAAGCCGAAACCGTTACAGTTCGCTCTTCGATCTGGAGATTATGGATTACAAAGCCTGGGCCGATGGCTTAAAAAAAGCGGGATATGCCACCAATCCACGTTATCCTGAAATTCTTACGGGAATTGTCGAGCGGTTTCGTCTTTTTCATTACGACAGCCTGGCAATGGGGCTGATTGGCGAAACCCCCGAAGGTAAAACAGTGGTGATTCACGCCAACCCCATGATCACAATTTCGGATATGAAAGTGGTGAAACAATGGAAATCGGGAAGGCTTATCCATCAAAACAATCACAAAAAACTCATCATCATTGCTCAAGGAGACGAGATAACTGCCTTAGCCAAAGAGTTGGGAATGTTCACGTGGCAACTGCGTAAATACAATGAGCTCAATAAAGGCGACACTTTGTTGCCCGGCAGCCCGCTTTATGTGGAGAAAAAAGCCCGGAAGTCGTACGAGTTTGCCGAACATTTTATCGAGAAGGGTGAGACTTTGAAAGAATTGTCGCAGCGTTATGGCATCAGGCTTTCGCAGTTACTGAAAATGAATGGCCTGGCCGAAGGAGCCAAACCACCTGTTGGAACACGACTCAGACTCAGATAAAAAAGGCTGTCTTCTTTGCGAGACAGCCTTTTTTAAGTATTAAAAAATGTTTTAAGACCTATCTCGGATGAATGTCAATGTGAGCAGCATCTTCCAAAGTGACGGTGCCGCCATCGTTACCAAACGAGTTCAAAACATAATTGATTACCGCAACGGCATCTTCTTTGGTGTCAACCTGCGGAGGCATGGGAGCGTTGTAAGACTGTCCGTTAACGATCATTACTTCGTTGGATCCGTTGAGAGTCTGAGCTATAGCACGCACTTTGTCGGCTAACAGATAGTCAGAGTTTTTCAGCGGAGGGAATGCTCCAGGTACGCCTTCACCATTGGCCTGATGACAGACAACGCATTTCTCCATGTAAATTTTCTTTCCTGCTGCAAAAGGCTCGTCAGCATCAGAGGGAGCAGCTTCTGTTTTAACAACAGCGGTTTCGGCCGGTTTGTCGGTTTTGGTTTCACCACCGCCACAGCTCTGGAAAGCAACGAATCCCCCCAGCAGCAAAGCAAACATGAATGTTCTTTTCATAGTGATATAAAATTATTTGATGATAAGGTTGAGGGCGCAAAGGTAATGATTTTCATGGAATGATTCTAAATTATTCAAACTTGTTTTTATTACTCAGAAGAACCTTGATTTGCTCGCATTTCGCTGCTGTCAGGCCATTTTTTAGCTAATTTTCGTTCGGTTTTCAATTAATCCTTGAATTATTGGTAGTTGTCAAATATTGTTCTAATTTTGCACCCTCAAAAAAAATAGATAGAAGAACTATACGTAATTTAATCAGATTCAGAAATGCAGAACAAAGGAGCTATTAAAGTTTTTGCAGTTGCTTTGGCCATTGTGTCTCTCTATCAACTCTCCTTCACTTATGTTTCGGGCAGGGTTGAGAAAAATGCAAAGCGCTATGCTGAAAGCGAAGTTGCAAAAAACCTTGCCATGGAGCTTTCTAAAGGAAATGAGGAAGACTATGCGCACAAACTGGATTCAATTGTCGACGCCCGAGAAACGTATTATCTCGATTCGATGGAAAGTCAGGTGGTTTACAATATCCTCATTGATAAATATACTTATCAGGACGTCAAAGAAAGAGAAATCAACCTGGGTCTCGACCTTAAGGGCGGGATGAACGTGGTGCTCGAAGTTTCTGTAAAAGATATCATTAATGCTTTGTCGGGTTACAGCAAAGACCCTGTTTTCGTGCAGGCAATGGAAAAAGCTCAGGCAAAACAGAAAAACAGTCAAAAAGATTTTGTTACACTCTTTGGAGAGTCATTTGCTGAAACCGACCCAAATGCACGTCTAGCATCAATCTTTTTGTACGAGTTTAAAGACAAAGGCATTACCACCAATTCCACCAATGATGAGGTGCTGAAAGTGATTCGTGCTGAAGCCGATGGTGCCGTTGACCGTTCTTTCCAGATCCTTCGCACCCGTATTGACCGTTTTGGTGTAACCCAGCCCAATATCCAAAAGCTGGCCGTTTCGGGGCGAATCCTTGTGGAGCTTCCCGGCATCAAAGACCCCAAACGCGTGCGCAACCTGCTGCAGGGAACAGCCCAACTCGAGTTTTGGGAAACCTACAACTTCTCGGAGTTGCACACTTTCTTCGATGAAGCCAATCAGCGATTAGCCCAACTCAGCGATGCTGGTGAACCAAACGATGAAAAAACCGAGGATAACGCTCAGGAAACCCATGCCGATGCTGACTCAACAGCAAAAGCCGACTCGACAAAGAGCCTGATTGACAAGCTGTCTGCCGGAGCCGATTCCACCTCTAAGGACAGTAATTTTGACGAATATGCCAAAAAGAACCCTCTGTTTGCCTATCTGATGCCCTCCTACGGACAGGACGAGTCGGGGAAATATTTCCCAGCCAATACAGCCAGGGTAGGTCAGGCACAGGTGAAAGATACCGCTCGCATCAACCAGATGCTCCGACAGGTGCAGGGAATCTTCCCTCGCAACCTGAAATTGGCTTGGACTGTAAAACCACGCGGTGGCTCAGGAGCTCCTGCCATCCTTGAACTTGTCGCACTCAAAGCGTCGCGCGATAACAACGCTGCCCTTGGTGGTGAGGTGATTGTAGATGCACGTCAGGATTACGATGCCAACGGAAAAGTTGAAGTTACTATTCAGATGAACAGCGAAGGAGCCAAGAGCTGGAAACGCCTCACCGGCGAAAATATCGGCAAACAGGTGGCAATCGTACTCGACGATTATGTGTATTCCTATCCTGTAGTCAATGATGAAATCCCCAATGGTCGCTCGAGTATCTCCGGTGGCGAAATGAGCATCGAAGAGGCTCAGGACTTGGCTAATATCCTCAAAGCCGGGAAACTGCCTGCTCCTTCGCGCATTATCGAAGAAGCCGTGGTAGGCCCTTCGCTCGGACGTGAGGCCGTTACAGCCGGCTTGTACTCTTTCGTACTCGCTTTCTTCATGGTGTTGCTCTATATGTGGTTCTTCTACAACAGAGGCGGACTTGTTGCCAACTTGGCTCTTCTTACCAACGTGTTCCTTCTGTTTGGTGTGCTGGCTTCTTTAGGTGCTGTTCTCACCCTTCCGGGTATTGCCGGTATCGTGCTTACAATGGGGATGGCGGTGGACGCCAACGTGATCATTTACGAGCGCATTAAAGAAGAACTGCGTGCCGGAAAAGGTCTGCGGCTGGCCATTGATGACGGTTATAAAAACGCATATTCTGCCATTATTGACGGTAACGTAACCACACTGCTCACCGGTATCGTGCTGTATGTTTTCGGTACTGGCCCGGTTCAAGGTTTTGCTACCACACTGATTATTGGTATCTTAACTTCAATGTTCACGGCTATCTTTATTGCCCGACTGATCTTTATTTATCTGCTCGATAAAAATATTCCGATTCCATTTGAAACCCGTTGGACGAAAGATTTCTTAGCCAATGTGAATTTCGATTGGCTTGGTTTCCGCAAAAAAGCCTATATCATCTCTGGAATCATCATCATCGTAAGCTTAACCTCAATTGCTATCCGCGGATTTAACTACGGTGTTGACTTCACCGGAGGCCGCACCTATCTCGTGCGTTTCGACAAGGATGTTACCGTGAATGATGTGCGTCATGCATTGGCCGCCGAATTCACCGAGGCTACCCCCGAAGTGAAGACCTTTGGCCCCGACAGGCAGGTGAAAATCACTACGAAATTTATGATCGAAGACGAAGGAAAGGAAGTGGATTCACTTATCCAGACCATGTTGTACAAAGGCTTGAAACCTCTCTATCAGCGCGACCTCAGTTTCAACAGTTTCACCTCCGAAGGCGATGCCGCCGATAAAACAATCGGTATTCTGAGCTCACAAAAGATTGGACCTACCATTGCCTCCGACATTCGGTATAAAGCCATGCTTTCTGTCATCTTTGCGCTGATTATCATTTTTGTTTACATCGCCATCCGTTTCCGCAAATGGCAGTTTGGCCTGGCCGGTCTGATCTCACTTACCCACGACACCATCGCCTTACTGGGGCTGTACTCGTTGTTTTACAGCATATTGCCCTTTAGTCTCGAAGTAGATCAATCGTTTATCGCTGCCGTACTGACCATCATCGGTTACTCCATTAACGACACTGTGATCATTTTCGACCGTATTCGCGAAAACCTCACTTTGCACCCAAAACGCTCACTCCGTGAAAACATGAATCACGGGATGAACAGCACTTTGGGTCGTACAGTGAACACCTCTGGAACAACTTTGATCGTGTTGTTGATGATTTTCTTGTTTGGCGGCGAAGTAATCCGCGGATTTGTTTTTGCTTTGTTCATCGGTATTTTCCTTGGGACTTACTCCTCAGTGTTCAACGCCTCGCCTGTGGTGTTTGACTTGCTGGGAGGCGGGAAACTGGAAAAGGAAGCCGAAGCTAAAGCTGTTAATGTAAAAGAACCTAAAACGAAATAATCTTTTTAGAGGGAGAAATTAAAGTCCGGCAGCATCAGTTGTCGGACTTTTTTTTGCGTTTTGTTCACTTGCCGAAGCTATCGGCATTATTTGTATTTTTGGCCTTTAATTTTTTGGTCATGCTGCTTTTCTTCGATATCGGTACCGGCGAGCTGATACTTATTCTTCTTGTTGTATTTGTGGTGATGGGGCCGAAGCAACTTCCGGAAGTGGCGCGTACCATTGGCAAGACCATCAACGAGATGAAACGCGCCTCGGCGGGTTTCACCAACGAGATTAACAAAGAAATTCAGCGCCTCGACCGTGAGACGCGGCTCAACGAGTTTCTTGAGCAAAGAGCCAGCAACGCACAGCAACAAGCAGATGCCGAACCTTTGGCTTCATCATCGGCAGAAGTTGCTGCAACACAACCCGACAACAGGGAAACCAAGACAGCTCCTCCGCAGGCCGAAGATGAAACGGGAAGGGTGGAGCGAAAAATGTAAAACAGGCCATTGGCCAATAAATCAGGCTGCCAAACGTTATCAAAGGATAAACATCCGAAATTTTATGGTTAGAAAGAATAAAATCTTTTTTCTCATTCTGCTGACGATGCTGCTGAGTGGTCAGGCCTTTGCCCAGCGCAACCTTGCCAAAAACGCCGACGAAGCATTTGAACGCAAACAATACAGCATTGCTTTGGAGCGCTATAAAAAAGCATTTGGAAAAGTGAAGAAAAATCCTGCTGAAAAAGACAGGATCAATTACCGTATGGCCGAGTGCTATCGGCTAACGGGCGCTGCCAAACGAGCCGAAGTTGCCTATCGCCGTGTTCTCAAAGCCGGTTATCAGGACCGCAATCCTGAGATATTATTGATTTATGCCGATCTTTTGAAAACCACACAAAAATTTGACGAAGCCATAAAATACTATCAGATGTATGCCGAGAAAGTGCCCGACGACCCACGCGGCACAGAAGGCGCTGAACTCACGGCCTCGATCAAAGATTGGATAGAAAATCCCTCGCGGTTTGAAATTAGTTTACTCAAAAAGGTGAACTCCAAAGCCTCTGACTTTGCACCGGCCTGGTCATCAAACAACTATAATGAGATTATCTTTACTTCGACCCGTGATGGATCAACCGGAAAAGATAAAGACGGCTGGACTAACCAGAGTTTCAGCGATCTTTATACGGCACGAACCGATCGTAATGGACAATGGAGTACGCCGACCCTGCTCGACGAAGATGGCATCGTAAATACCAAAGCCAACGAAGGCGCACCTTTTCTGAACGAAAATTTCAGCACACTTTACTTTACACGTTGCAACAATATTCCCGGACAAAGCTCGGGTTGTCAGATCATGAGCAGCACCCGCTCGGGTCGCAGTTGGGGGACTCCGGTTCCCGTACAAATCAAAGGGGTTGACAGCCTCGATGTGGTAGGGCATCCCAGTTTGAGCAAAAATGAATTGATGATTTATTTTGCTGCCGAACGCAAAGGCGGTTTTGGCGGAAAAGATATCTGGGTGGCCATGCGCGATTCGAAAAAAGAACCTTTCAACCGGCCGTTCAACCTTGGGCCAGTGATCAATACCAAAGGTGATGAAATTTTCCCGTTTTTAAGAAACGATACAACGCTGTTTTTTGCCAGCAACGGTCACCCCGGAATGGGAGGTTTTGATATTTTCATGAGTTCGGTGGACACTGCCGGTAATTGGGGCAAGCCCGTCAACCTGAAATCGCCCATTAACTCTGTTTCCGACGACATCTCCATCATCTTTCATCCTTCAGAAGAACGAGGCTTTTTTGCAAGCAACCGCGAAAACACCAAAGGCACCGACCGGCTTTATTATTTTATGGAACCTCCGGTATTATTCAAACTCTCGGGAACGGTGAAAGACGAAAAAACCCTTCAGTTTGTGGAAGATGCAAGCGTGAAACTCATTGGCAGCAACGGAACCAGTGTGACTACCCGTACCAACGAAAAGGGATATTATCTGTTTGGCGAATCGCAGCTTGCCAAAAACACGACCTATGAAATTATCATTGACAAACCTGATTATTTCACTAAGACCCTCACCGAAACAACCGTTGGGGTTGAGTTTAGCCGCGATTTTGTGAAAGACGCCATGCTGGAGCCTATCCCGCAAAAACCTATCCCGCTGCCCAATATCCTTTACGATCTGGCACGCTGGGAGTTGAAACCACAATACGAAGACTCGCTTCAGGGGCTTATCCGTACCTTACAGATCAATCCAACCATCACCATTGAGCTTGGTTCGCATACCGACAGTCGCGATACTGAAGAACGCAATGATATCCTTGCCCAGAAACGCGCCCAGTCGGTGGTGGATTACCTCATCATGCGCGGAATTGACCCCGATCGTCTAGTGGCAAAAGGCTATGGCGAAAGAGTTCCTCTTACCCTCGAAAAAGATGTTGTCGTAGCCGGTGTTACCTTGAAAGCCGGAACAACTTTGACCGAAGAATTTATCAACAAACTGCCCAACAACGAAGCCAAGGAAGCGGCACATCAGATGAACCGTCGAACCGAATTCAGGGTGCTTGGGAAGGATTTTGTGCCCAAAGCCTCCAACGCCCCGCTTGGCGAGAGTGTCACCATTATCCTGAATCCTGATGACAATAAGCTGGATTTCAATATTCTTGCTGATGGATCATTCGAAGTGGAATGTCAGATAGATGGCCATAAAAATGCATTTGTGTACAACCGGTTGGCTAAGCCGGCCATTTCGCTGAAGAAAGCACTTGAACTACTCAAAATAGGAAGCCTTAACGTAGATAACCTTGTGGGCGATGACAAATCGGTCATCAAAGAAGGCTCAATTGACCATGGCGCGGTATTCAGACTGAAACAGGTTTCCGTTGGCGGTAAAGCAATCAGCAATGTTGAGGTGATGGTGGATCACCAGGCCATTTATCCGTTTGTGGCCGGACAATCGTTTTTAGAGCGCTTTGGCAGTTTTGAGTTCGATACGAAAGAGCGTAAACTTATTTTTAAAAAATAATGTCGGAAAACCGCTATACCCGGCGAGGGGTGTCGGCCTCCAAAGAGGATGTGCACAATGCCATTCGGTCATTGGATAAGGGATTGTATCCCAATGCATTTTGTAAAATTATCCCAGATATTCTGGGCGGAGATAAAGATTGGTGCAACATCATGCACGCCGATGGCGCCGGAACAAAATCCTCTTTAGCGTATCTCTATTGGAAAGAAACCGGCGATATGTCCGTGTGGAAAGGCATAGCGCAAGACGCCATTGTGATGAATACCGACGACCTGCTTTGTGTGGGCGTAACAGACAATATGTTGCTCAGCTCTACCATTGGACGCAATAAAAATCTCATTCCGGGCGAGGTGATTTCTGCCATTATTCGTGCTACCGAGGAGTTTTTGGAGCAAATGCGGGATCAGGAGATCGGGATTTACCTTACGGGTGGCGAGACTGCCGATGTGGGCGATCTGGTGCGCAGCATCATTGTGGATAGCACCGTGGTGGCGCGCCTGCCTCGCAACAAGGTGATCGAAAACCGGATACGCCCGGGCGATGTCATCGTGGGTCTGGCTTCTTTCGGTCAGGCAACCTACGAAACTACATACAATGGCGGGATGGGAAGCAACGGCCTTACCTCAGCCAGACACGACCTCTTTGCAAAGTACCTTGCAGCCAAATATCCGGAAAGCTACGACCCATTGGTGCCCGAAGACTTGGTTTACAGCGGACCTTTCCGACTGACCGATCCAACTGAAATTGAAGGTGTTGATGTTGGTAAACTTGTGCTTGCACCTACCCGTACCTACGCCCCCCTTCTCAAAGAAGTGTTGAAATTACACCGTCCCCGACTGAATGGATTGATTCATTGCAGCGGCGGCGCACAAACCAAAGTCCTGCATTTTGTTGATCGGATTCATATTGTCAAAAACAACCTTTTTCCGGTGCCACCGCTTTTCCGTCTCATTCAACAGGCTTCACAAACTGCATGGAGCGAGATGTACAAAGTATTCAATATGGGACATCGAATGGAAATATATACCGATTTGAAAACGGCTGAGGATATCTTCAGAATTGCCCGGGAGTTTGATGTTGAGGCGCGTATTGTTGGCTATACCGAGGCCAGCGATTGCAAACGTCTAACGATCGAGAGCGCCAATGGTATATTTACCTACTGAGTTTGTGACATTGAGCTTATAGGCCGTACTGCGGTTTTTTGAAACGGATTTTCAAACTTCGCCGGCAATGTGTATTTTTGCGATCTCAATTTTTTTTCAGTGGAAATTTTAGATAAACTCGAAACCATCCACCGCCGTTGGGAAGAGATGGGCGAACAACTCAACGATCCATCGGTGATGGCCGATATGAAAAGGTTCGTCAAACTCAATAAAGATTACAAAGATCTTGAACCGGTGGTGGCCGCCTTTAAGGAATACAAGAATGTTTTGGCCAATATTGACCATGCACGCGAAGTCATCAAAAACGAAAAAGACGATGATTTCAGGGAAATGGCGCTCGAAGAGCTTGATGGCCTGCAGGAACGCAAAGAACAGCTTGAAAACGATATCCGCCTGATGCTCATCCCGAAAGACCCTCAGGATTCTAAAAACGCCATTGTTGAGATACGTGCCGGAACAGGAGGCGATGAAGCCAGCATTTTTGCAGGCGATCTCTTTCGGATGTACCTGAAATATTGTGAATCGAAAGGCTGGAAGACCGAAGTTGTTGATATGAACGAAGGTACAGTTGGCGGATTCAAGGAAGTGGTATTCAATGTGATAGGCGATAATGCCTATGGCATTATGAAGTTTGAGTCGGGCGTGCACCGTGTGCAACGTGTACCAAAAACCGAAACTCAGGGCCGTATCCATACCTCGGCTGCATCAGTCGTAGTATTGCCCGAGGCCGAAGAGTTTGATATCGAACTCAACGAGAAAGATATCCGAAAAGATACTTTCTGCTCTTCCGGCCCCGGCGGACAGTCGGTGAACACCACCTATTCTGCCATCCGCCTGACGCACATCCCAACGGGCATTGTGGTTTCGTGTCAGGACGAAAAATCGCAGTTAAAAAACTTAGCCAAAGCCATGAAAGTGCTTCGGAGTCGCATTTTCGAAATCGAATACAGTAAATACCTTGAAGAAGTAGCCTCAAAACGAAAGACGATGGTGTCCACCGGCGACCGTTCGGCCAAAATTCGTACCTACAACTGGCCCCAGGGAAGGGTTACGGACCATCGCATCAATCTGACACTCTATAATCTGTCGGCCATCATTGACGGTGACCTCGATGAACTGATCGAAGGCCTTCAGGTGGCCGAAAATGCCGAACGCCTGAAAACCGAACTCGAAGCCTGACGGTTATGAATAGTGAGCAGTTATTCCAACAGATCCGGATAAAACAGTCGTATCTCTGTGTAGGCCTCGATCCGGTAAGAGAGAAGCTGCCGGCAGCGGTGATGTCGTCTGATGACCCTGTTTTTGCTTTCAATAAAGCCATCATTGATGCCACTGCACCTTATGCTGTTGCTTTTAAGCCAAACACGGCTTTCTATGAAACCGACGGAAGCCTGGGTTGGGCGACACTCGAGAAGACAGTGGCTTATATTCGCACAAAGTACCCTAAAATGTTTGTCATTGCTGATGCGAAAAGAGGTGATATTGGCAACACATCGGCGCGCTATGCCGCAGCATTTTTTAACCGGTTGGGCGCCGATGCCGTAACGGTTGCTCCCTATATGGGAGCCGATTCTGTTCAGCCTTTTCTGGGTTTCGACGGCAAATGGGTGGTGCTTTTGGCTTTAACTTCAAATACCGGCTCTGCTGATTTTCAGTATATTGAAAATAAAGAATCTTTATCACTATATAAACAGGTGATCCAAAAAGCAACGCAATGGGCTTCACCCGAACAGATGATGTTTGTGGTGGGAGCCACACACCCCGACGAGCTTGGGGTTATTCGGCAGATGGCGCCGGAGTATTTTTTCCTTGTTCCCGGCGTGGGCGCCCAGGGCGGCGATCTCGATGCTGTGAGCAATGTCGGGCTTAATCGCCGTGCGGGCTTGTTGGTCAACGCTTCGCGCAGCATACTTTATGCTTCTTCGGGGACCGATTTTGCTCAAAAGGCTGCCGAAGAAGCCCTGATGATTCAGCAGCAGATGAAACACCAGCTCGAACTGGCGAAATTGATATAAAAAAAGCAGCCGGAGGCTGCTTTTTTTTATTGGATTAAATTCCTTCGATGACTGTTGTCCAGCCGTAGATGTCTTCCATTTCGGCTTCCTGAATGGCTTTCAGGCGTTTGTAAAGCATGGTGGAATTTTTCCCGGCTTCGGTACCATATTCATATACCTTGCCAAAAGCGGTATCCACAATTTTCCCGATTGGCGAGATAATGGCAGCAGTTCCGCAGGCGCCGACTTCTTCGAACAGCTCAAGTTCTTCAACGGGTACGGGTCGTCTTTCAACTTTCATGCCGGCATCTTTGGCCAAGGTTTCGATACTTTTATTGGTAATCGAAGGTAAAATGGTATGCGACTCAGGCGTGATATAGGTGTTGTTGCGGATACCGAAGAAGTTGGCCGGTCCGGCTTCGTCAATATATTTTTGCTCTTTGGCATCAAGGAATAATACGGTAGAATAGCCGTTTTTTGCGGCACGTGTTGCTGGGCGCAGACTTGCGGCATAGTTTCCGCCTACCTTAATATGGCCTGTACCACGAGGCGCTGCACGGTCGTAATCCCTAACCAATTCAACCGTAACCGGACGGAATCCTTCTTTAAAGTATGGGCCAACCGGTCCGACAAAGACAAGAAACATATACTCGGTTGCGGGTTTGACCCCGACCTGAGGGCCTGAGCCGAACAGAAGCGGGCGAATATAAAGCGAGGCCCCCGTTCCATAAGGAGGGATAAAACGTGCGTTGAGGCGAACAGCCTTTTCAACAGCTGCAAAAAAGACTTCGTCCGGAACTTCCTGCATCATGATACCATCGGCCGACGAACGCAGACGACGGGCATTGTCCTGCCACCTGAAAAGCCTGACCTTGCCATCCACACCCCGGAAAGCCTTCATGCCTTCAAAGGCTTCCTGGCCATAATGCAGCGTGGTGGCAGCCATGTGAATGCTGATATACTCTGACGAACTGACTTCAAGCTCGCCCCATTTTCCGTTGCGGCCGTAGCAGCGAACGTTGTAATCTGTTGGATAATAGCCGAATGGCAAATTCCTCCAATCAATATTTTCCATAACTTAGGGTTTAAAGAGAAATGATTTTAATGTGGCTAATTTAGGCTAATTTTCTGGAAACTTGCGTATGCCGGGCTTATTTAAAACGAATATGGATAAGGACAGTACAATGGATCTGAAGACCGTCAATGGACCGGATTAATCCATAAAAAAAAGATAGGTGCCGAGAATGACAAAAATGAGTGCGGGGAGCATATTGATAATACGCAATTTACTGATACCCGTCAGATTGAGCCCAAGACCGATGAGAATCACACCGCCGGTGGACGAGATGCTGTTGATCATCAGATCAGGCATAAACTGCCCGAAACCGGCTGCCAGAAGTGTGAGCGAGGCCTGATACGCAAAAAGGGGGACGATGCTGAACAGCACTCCCCATCCCAAACCAGAGGCCAATGCCACACTGCTGATTCCGTCCATAAGCGATTTGATATAAAGAAGTTCCGCCCGGCCGCTCATTCCTTCCTCGATAGCGCCAAGGATGGTCATCGAACCCATGCAAAAGAGCAGAAAGGCCGTTAGCATCCCTTCGGTGAAACCTTGGTTGCCTAATTTTAACCGGCTCCCGAGAAGTGAGGCTTTTTCATTGAAAATCAGCTCCAAATTAAGAAGCTCACCGGCCACCGACCCAAGCAAAAGGCTCACTATCACAATCATCCATTCATTAGCTTTCAGCGCCATCGAAACGCCTAAAGCGATGGTAAACAATCCGTTGGCTTGAAACAAGGTTTCTACAGCCCGCTGCGGAAGCCGGCTATGTAATGCAATGCCCAGAGTGCTTCCTAAGGCGACAGCCATTACATTGATGAGGGTTCCGGTAATGATCATTTTGTTGATGTATTATAGTTCACGTTGGTCAAGGGCAATTTCGAGAAAATGTTGGCGAATACCAAAGTCCTTTTTTAATCGTTCGATTTTTTGTTCAGCTTCGTCTGCCGGAGGCGGGTTGTCGAGCCGAAAACCTGAAAGAAGGACGTTTTTTGGGGTGTGTTCAGCTTCTATAAACTCCTGAATATGTGTTTTATATCCATGTTTTTCCATGATCAGTGCCCGTAATGTATCGGTCAGGATTTCGGCCTGACGTTCAAACAGGATTCCGTATTGTAGCATGGGCAATTGCGCGGCAGAAGCCTTCATTTCTTTCCTGACTTGTTTGTGGCAACAGGGGGCACACACGATGAGCCGTGCACCCGCAGCGATTCCGGCAGCAATGGCGTCGTCGGTAGCCGTGTCACAGGCATGCAGGGCTATCAGCACATCCACGTCGTGGAGCGGGAAATTACTGATGCTTCCTTCGACAAATGACAGCCCACTGAGACCTGCACTTTGGGCAATGGCGTTGGTTTTTGCAACAAGCTCAGGTCGTAGCTCCACACCCGTTACTTCAATCTGGAGCTTGGTGTTGTGACGCAAATGCTCGAAAAGGGCAAACGTTAGATATCCTTTTCCGGCACCCATATCTACCACACGCACCCGACCCTCATTCAGCCAGGGCGAAAGCAAACCATCCAAAATCTCAACGTATTTGTTGATTTGCCGGAATTTGTGTTGCATCGAAGCCAATACCTGACCATTGTTGTCGGTCATTCCAAGCAGATGCCAGTGAGTACTCTGGCTGTCGAGGAGCCGGTTTTTCTTTCGGTCGTGCGAGAGATTGAGCTCCGAAGCTACGGAAAGTGTTTTGCTTAATAGGCGGCCATTGCCTTTATTATTGAGTATAAGGCTGTGTTGCTCGCTGAGTGTAAAGAGGTTAGCTTCAAGGAAATGGGTTTCTAATAAGTCTTTGACCTGAGCCGGCGTATCCTCAATGGTGAAGTTTTTGACTTCGTCGCGGGTGTGATAACTGTATTGAAAAGAATAACGTAACCCGCTTTTGAGCGCCACCGGCTTGATGGTCACCCTTTTGGGCTCGCTGTTTTTCTTTCGTGTTTTACTCAGGGTGAGTTTAACCATTCTGCTGTTTTCGATAGCAGCCCGGAGTAAATCAAGCAGTGTATCAAGTGGTTGTGAAACCATGAGATGGTCAATTTGGCGACTAAATTACGTATTCCTGAACAGTTGCCGGGTCATGTTTTAAAAAAATGAAACAAATGGCGATGGTCAAAATGTCAGTTGGCCGTCTTGGCACAGCCTTTGATCTGCCTAGGTCAAAGATTGAAAATTCTATGACCATGCAAAAAGGAACCATTGATGTTAAGACCGAGAATATTTTCCCGGTGATTAAAAAATTTCTTTATTCCGACCATGAAATTTTCCTCCGCGAGTTGGTAAGTAATGCCGTGGATGCCACGCAGAAACTGAAAACTTTGGCTTCGGTGGGGCAATATAAAGACGAGCTGGGCGATCTGACGATTGTGGTAGAAGCCGACAAAAAGAAGAAAACTCTCACCATTCGCGACCGTGGCATTGGAATGACACAGGAAGAGGTGGAAAAATACATCAACCAAATCGCTTTTTCGAGCGCCGAAGAGTTTGTTAAAAAGTTTAAAACCAAGTCGGAAGCCGAAGCCAATGCCATTATCGGGCATTTTGGCCTGGGCTTTTACTCTTCTTTTATGGTGTCGAAAAAGGTTGAAATCTTTACCAAAACATACAAAAAAGGCGGTAGCACCAAGGCCGTGAAGTGGGAATGTGACGGAAGTCCTGAATACACTATTTCCGAAATTGACAAAAAAGAACGAGGAACTGACATTGTGTTGCATATTGACAAGGAAAATGAAGAATTCCTTGAAGAATACAGGGTGCGAGAACTGCTGAATAAATATTGTAAGTTTCTGCCTGTGCCTATTCAGTTTGGCGTGAAAAAGGAAGAGGAACCTATTGAAGGAGTAACAGATAAGGATGGAAATCCAAAAACACGCACCGTCGAAAAGCCCTGGATCATCAACAATACCGAACCTTTGTGGAAAAAGGCTCCTGCAGATAGCACCGACGAAGATTACAAAAACTTTTACCGCGAGCTTTATCCGCTGAGCTTCGACGAGCCTTTGTTCAATATCCACCTTAACGTGGATTATCCGTTTAATCTCACAGGTATTTTGTATTTCCCTAAAGTGAAGCAGAACTATGAGCTTCAGCGAAATAAGATACAGTTGTATTCCAATCAGGTGTTTGTGACCGATTCGGTCGAAGGTATCGTGCCCGACTTCCTGACCCTTCTTCACGGCGTGATTGACTCGCCCGATATTCCATTGAATGTAAGTCGGTCGTTTTTGCAAAACGACAACAATGTGCGCAAAATTTCAGGCCATATCACCAAAAAAGTAGCCGATAAACTCGAAGAACTGTTTAAAAAAGACCGTGAGGCTTTCGAGAAAAAATGGGACGACATCAAAATCTTCATCCAATATGGTATGATCTCCGAACCCAAATTTTACGAAAGAGCCGAGAAGTTTGTGCTGCTGAAAAATGTTGAAAATAAATACTTTACACTCGAGGAATATCGGAAACATATCGAAAGCCAGCAAAAAGATAAAGATAAACGGGTGGTGTATATTTATGCCACACAAGCCGATGAACAATACGGCTATATTGAATCTGCAAAAGCGAAAGGCTACGATGTGTTGCTCATGGATGGGGTACTCGATGCCCATTTTGTCAATACCATCGAACAAAAACTGAGCGACTCATCCTTTGTGCGCGTGGATGCCGAAACGGCTGAAAAACTTATCCGTAAAGACGATTCTGATGCTCCGTCCAAACTCACGGAAGATGAAAGAAAACAAGTGAAAGAGTATTTTGAAAAATTGGTGGATACAAAAGCTTTTGAGGTGAAAGCCGAGCCCATGAGCGAAAGCGATGTGCCGGTGCTGATTACCCAAAATGAGTTTATGCGCCGAATGAAAGACATGAGCGCTGTTGGCGGAGGAGGAATGATGGGATTTGGCGATTTTCCCGATCATTACACCTTGATTATCAATACAAACCATCCGGCAGTATTATCGCTTTCTAATAAAGATGACGAAACCCGTGAGCAGACCATCCGGCAATTGTACGATCTGGCGCGTTTATCGAAAAATCTGCTGAAAGGCAAGGATCTGAATGAGTTTATCCGAAGAAGCCAGGAGAATCTCTAATTGAAAAGGGGGATAAAGCTATTTATTGGTTTTTATCCCCTTTTTTTTAAAAAATATTTATTTTTGTGAAGAATAATCACATCCAACACAACACCCTATCATGAAAAAATCCCTCATTATCATTATTGTTCTTGCCCTTGTTGCCCTACTCGTTTATGGATGGTTTAAGACCACCTATAACACCATGGTTCAAAACAGCGAACAGGTTGATTCGCAGTGGGCACAGGTTGAAAACGTGTATCAACGCCGGGCCGACCTTATCCCTAACTTGGTGAATACGGTAAAAGGTTATGCTGCTCATGAAAAGGACGTGCTGACAGACGTCATCGAGGCACGCTCCAAAGCCAGCTCCATCAACCTGAATACCGAAAACCTAACCGAGGCCAATATGAAAGCTTTTCAACAGGCACAGGATGGCCTGAGTAGTGCCTTGTCGCGCCTGATGGTGGTTGTGGAAAGATATCCTGAGCTCAAGGCTAACCAAAACTTCCTCGAGCTTCAGGCACAGCTCGAAGGCACTGAAAACCGGATTACCGTCGAACGTCAGAAGTTTAACGAAACCACCCGGGTTTACAACACTTATATCAAATCCTTCCCGCAGAATATCTTTTCCGGCATGTTTGGGTTTACCACCAAGCCCTATTTTGAAGCTGCAGCCGGTTCAGAGACAGCTCCGAAAGTTGAATTCTAATCTCTGCAACCTATGCCAGGTGCCCGGAATTTTTTCTCCGCTGCAGAGAAAGACGACATAAAAAACGCCATCATTCAGGCCGAACAAAACAGCTCGGGCGAGTTGCATGTGCATCTCGAAAACCACTGTACAGGCGAAGTGCTCGACAGGGCAGCATTCCTCTTCGAAGAGTTGGGCATGAAAAAAACCGCTGCGCGCAATGGGGTGTTGTTTTATTTGGCCGTTAAAGACCAGAAATTTGCCGTGATTGGCGATGCCGGAATCAATGCAGTGGTTGAAACCCATTTCTGGGAAGAGATACGCGAAACCATGACAGCCTTTTTTCAAAAAGGAGAATTTGTCAATGGACTGATTGCCGGAATTCAGACGACCGGGCAGAAACTTAAAGCCTATTTCCCGTTTCAGCAGGACGATATCAACGAACTACCCGACGACATCTCTTACGGTTCAGGCGAATGAAAACAAGACCACTCATTTTGGTGCTACTGATTTGGCTGACAGCCGCAACGGTCAGTGCAGGCGATATTCCGCCACCGCCTTCGCCTCCACGCCTGGTCAACGATCTGGCTATGGTTCTCACACCCCAACAGCAACAACGCCTTGAAAACCGTTTAGTCATATACAATGACACAACTTCGACACAGATTTTGGTGGTAACAGTCACCAGTCTTGGGTCGTATGATCCGGCAGACTTTGCTTACAGGATTGGTCAGGAATGGGGCGTGGGAAACAAAGGAAAAAACAACGGTGTGGTCATCCTAGTGAAACCCAAGATTGGAAATAGTGCCGGGAAAGCCTTCATTGCTACCGGTTATGGCCTTGAGGCCGTGATTCCCGATGCGTTGGCCAAACGAATTGTCGAACAGGAAATGATTCCTTTTTTCAAACAAGGAGATTATGATCAGGGAATCAACCGCGCGGTGGATGCCATTATAGGTTTGGCTTCAGGGCAATATTCGGCAGAACAGTTTGACAACGAAGATGATGGCGGATTCTTTATTTTTATTCTGATCATCCTCATCGTGCTCATCATCATTTTTTTCAATAAAGGCGGTCATGATCACATTAGCAGCGGGCCATCGGCTTCCATTTGGAAAGCTCTTTGGCTGGCAAGCATGGCTAATCAAAACCGGGGCGGAAGCTGGGGAGGATTTTCGGGAGGCTCCGGTGGCTTTGGCGGCGGCGGAGGATTTGGTTCGGGAGGTTTTGGCGGATTTGGCGGAGGAAGCTTTGGAGGAGGAGGAGCCGGTGGAAGTTGGTAAAGAAATAGCCTGATATATTCATATAAGGCACTGAATAACATTGTATTAAAGCGAGTTAAGTTGAGGCTCGCTTTTTTTACAAAGAAAAATTGTGAAAACTTTTATTTCTAATTTGGTACTTTCATACTGAATTGTATTTTTGTATGTTAAAAAATCATAAATTCGAAAACTGTTTCACAAACCAAAGCAAAATTCGTAAATAGCATAAAATGAGCTACATGCGCAAAATGTTCAGGATTAAACAACATGAAATTCTAACCAAGCATTACTTATAATGAGTTCTAAATTCACTTCAACACGCCATTTGAAGCGTGTGATTTCATTGTTTCTTTTTCTGGGATTTCTCCTGATTGATTTTTCATCGGGTGCACAAACTCCCGAAGCAGAAAAGAACTTTCAGCAGTGTCGAGCCTGCCACAACCTCGAGGGTCCGAAACTTATCGGCCCCAGCCTCGTGGAGGCAATCAAAACACGTGAACAGGACTGGCTGATTCGTTTCATCCGCAACTCGCAGGAGATGGTTGCTGCAGGCGACCCCTTTGCCGTTGAGGTATTTGAAGAGTATGGAAAAATTCCGATGCCTTCACATAACCTGAGTGACGATCAGATTAAAGACATCCTGAAGTATATCGAGGCCGGCGGAAAGGTGGACCCGCAATATGCCGCACAAGCAGCCAGCGAACAGCCCGTAAAGGGCGAAACCGCTGCTGTTGAACAGGATACGGCCGATGAGCAGATGCTTGCCCTCGAAAGTCAAGCCAACCGTAACAACGGCACAACTTTCATCATCACCCTGATCGTGATGCTGGCATTGCTCACCGACCTCTTCTTTACCAAATGGCTGAAATGGAAATATGTCCATATCACCCTGCTTTTGGTCGGACTGTTTGTGTTGGGTCAGGTCACATACAGAGAAGCCGCTGCGATTGGCCGTCAACAATATTATCAGCCCGATCAGCCCATTGACTTTTCACACAAGGTGCATGCCGGACAGAACGAGATTGACTGCCAATATTGCCACAGTGGCGCCAGAAACAGCAAAAGCGCCGGAATACCTCCGGTGAATGTGTGTATGAATTGTCACAACTTAGTGAAAAAAGGAACTCTGACCGGAACTGCCGAGATTGCAAAAATTCAGGAAGCCTGGGACAATGGGAAACCCATTGAATGGATTCGGATTCATAACCTTCCGGATCATGTGTATTTTAATCATGCCCAACATGTGAATGCCGGAAAATTGGATTGCGCCGAATGTCATGGCGATGTGAAAATCATGAGCCAGGTGATGCAAGTGAACGACCTGAGCATGAAATGGTGCTTGGATTGCCACCGTAAAACCGAGGTGCAGTTTGCCAACAACAAGTTCTACGAAACTTATGAAAAGATGCATGAGCAATTTGTGAACGGCGAGGTGAAAAAAGTTACAGCCGACATGATGGGAGGCTCTGACTGTATGAAATGCCATTATTAATCTTACAAAGAATCATTGTCTGAATGGAAAAAAAATATTTTAAAAGTATCGAGGAGTTGCGTGTTGACACATCGCGCACAATTGATATTCATGCGAAGGGCGATAAGCACTTCATCCTGCAGGCCGAGAAAGAATCGGCAGCTTTACCGCCTACTTCAAGGCGCGATTTCCTGAAAGCTTTTGGTTTTACCATTGCCTCGGCTGCTGTCGTTTCGTCGTGCGAGCAGCCGGTACGCAAAGCTATCCCTTTCCTGATTCAGCCCGAAGGTATCGTTCCTGGGAAAGCATCTTATTATGCTTCCACTTTTTTTGACGGAATTGACTATTGCAGTGTGCTGGTGAAAGTGCGCGATGGCCGCCCCATCAAAATTGAAGGAAACAACCTGTCATCGGTTACAAAAGGTGGAACGAATGCCCGTACACAGGCTTCGGTACTCAACCTATATGATAACATAAGGTATAAGAACCCGCTGAAAGAAGGTGCAGAAAGTTCATGGGATCTGGTTGATGGTGAGATTGTATCCAAACTGCGCCAGATCAGCAGCCGCAATGGGAAAATTGTCCTGCTCACCCCAACCATCATCAGCCCTTCGACCAAAGCAGCCATCGCTGAATTTGTAGCAGCGTTTCCGGGCGCCGAAGCCGTGACCTACGACGTTGCTTCCGCTTCGGGAATGTTGCAGGCCAACGAGCTTTCATTTGGAAAAGCCTTCATTCCGTCATACCGTTTCGATAAGGCTGATTTTATCGTTTCGTTTGATGCCGATTTTCTCGGTTCGTGGCTGTCGCCCATCGAATACACCAAATTATACATGCAAAATCGTCGTCTTACAGATGGGAAAAAGACGATGTCGCGCCATATACATTATGAAGGCGCCATGTCGCTTACCGGCTCCAATGCCGATTATCGCATCCAACTCAGGCCATCGCAACAAAAACTCGCTTTGGCTCATCTGCTGAACGAACTGAAACGCTTAAGCGGGCAGCCGGCAACACAACTGCCCGCCATCTCTCATGACATGAGTGATCTGGCTTCCAACCTGATGAAACATAGGGGGAAAGCATTGGTTGTGAGCGGAAGCAACAGCAAAGACGAACAACTTTTGGTGAACGAAATCAACCACTTGCTCGATAGTTATGGAAATACCATTGAGACGGATGTTGAACTGAAAACACGTCAGGGCATTGACTCAAAGATGGCCACCTTGGTGGACGAGATGAACGCAGGCAAAGTGGCTGCTTTGTTGGTGATGGATGTCAACCCTGCTTACGATTATCCGAAAGCCAATGAATTTGCCGAGGGACTCAAAAAAGTCGAACTGTCGGTTTCGTTGAATTTTGCCCAGGATGAGACCTCCGCCCTGACCACTTACGTTTGTCCCGACCACCATTACCTCGAAGCCTGGAACGATGCCGAAGTGAAAACCGGCTATTACTCCTTGTCACAACCGGCCATACGCCCCATCTTCAATACACGATCTGCACAGGAAAGCCTTCTGCGTTGGTCTGGAAACACCGACGATTTCCGCCATTATATTCAAAACTGGTGGGAAAAGAACCTGTTCACAGCTAATGATCAGCACCTGTTATTCACTTCTTTCTGGAATCAGAAGTTGCACGATGGTGTGTATGAATCAGCAAAGCGCGAAACTGATCCATACGTTTACAATCCGCTGCCGGCCGAAGCCGTAATGCAGAAAGCCGCGGCTGCCACACTCCCCGATAGCATTGATTTAGTGTTCTATACCAATGTAAGCGTGGGAACGGGCAAACACGCCAACAACCCCTGGCTTCAGGAACTCCCGGACCCGGTGACCAAAGTTTGCTGGGATAACTATCTGATGATTTCTCCAAAGCTGGCCGGTGAGATGGGCATTTCTGACGAGCAATTGGTTGAGGTGAACGGCTTGAGTCTGCCGGCTCTGATACAGCCCGGACAGGAATATAAGACATTGGCCGTGGCTTTGGGTTATGGCAGACAGAATGCCGGAGTGCCCGCCAATGGTGTTGGACAGAACGCTTATGCTCTGTTGCAGGCCGAAGATGGCAATATCAGCTATGTGTTGTCGGGAGTGACACCCAATCCACAGTCGGGTACATTTGCTTTAGCCCGCACCCAGACCCATCACAGCCTCGAAGGCCGTGAGCTGCTGCGCGAAACCACCCTTGAAGAATATCTTGAAAAACCCAATGCCGGCAACGAAGCACATGAAAAGGCCGAGCACCACATGAAAACCCTCTATCCACCTGTGGAAATTGACGGGCTCCACTGGGGAATGGCCATTGACCTGAATGCCTGCACCGGCTGTAATGCCTGCGTGGTGGCCTGCTCGGCCGAAAACAATGTGCCGGTGGTGGGCAAAGAACAGGTGATGGCTGCACGTGAAATGCATTGGATTCGTATTGACCGCTATTATAAAGGTGATGAACACGATCCCGAAGTCATCCGTCAACCCGTGATGTGTCAGCATTGCGACAATGCTCCTTGTGAGAATGTCTGCCCGGTAGCTGCTACCACTCATAGCAACGAAGGGCTGAACCAGATGGCCTACAACCGTTGTATCGGCACTCGCTATTGTGCCAACAACTGCCCTTATAAAGTGCGCCGATTCAACTATCTGGATTATACCGGAGCTGATGCCTTCAAAGGAAATCGCTACGACCCCACCGAAATGACTACCGATTTGCGTCGTTTAGTGCTGAACCCCGACGTTACCGTTAGGGCAAAGGGAGTCATCGAAAAATGCTCTTTCTGTGTCCAGCGTATTCAGGACAAGAAACTTCAGGCCAAAAACGAAAACCGTCAGCTTCGCGATGGAGAGATTATTCCGGCTTGTGGCCAGGCCTGTCCGGCTGATGCCATTGTCTTTGGAAACCTGAACGACAAAAACAGCAAAGTGTCGCAATATTTTGCCAGCGAGCGTAACTATCATCTGCTCGAAGAAATCCATACCCTGCCTTCGGTAGGCTATCTGACGAAAGTAAAAAACAGAACCGTATAACTAAAACCAAAGAAGCATGTACGTATCTCCAATAAGAGAACCGCTCATCAAAGGGTCGAAGGATTATGGCCAGGTGACCAAAGACATCCTGTCGCCTATGGCCGGTAAACCTTCAAAATACTGGTATATGGGCATCACCCTCTCGGGCACGGCAGCCCTGTTTGGGGCCTGGGCAACATTTGTTACCGTTTATTACGGTATCGGCACCTGGGGTTTAAACAAAACCATCGGATGGGCCTGGGACATCACTAACTTTGTCTGGTGGGTCGGTATTGGCCATGCCGGAACGTTTATCTCAGCCATTTTGCTGCTTTTCAGGCAGAAATGGAGAACCAGTATCAACCGTTCGGCCGAGGCCATGACCCTGATGGCCATCGCAATGGCAGGTTTCTTCCCCCTTATCCACATGGGGAGGCTGCTGCTGGGATTCTTTATCTTCCCTTATCCCAACACCCGTGCGCTTTGGGTCAACTTCAACTCACCGCTGCTTTGGGACGTGTTTGCCATCACCACTTATTTGCTTGTCTCACTCATTTTCTGGTATGTTGGGCTTATTCCTGATTTGGGTACCGTGCGCGATAAAGCTACCGGCAAGATTAAAAAAGCAATATACGGCTTTTTGAGTTTTGGCTGGACAGGCTCGGTGAGACAATGGACACGACACGAAACGGTGAGTCTGATTCTTGCCGGATTGGCTGCCCCACTAGTGTTTTCGGTGCATACAATCGTTAGTTTCGACTTCGCCACTTCGGTCATCCCCGGTTGGCACACCACTATTTTTCCACCTTACTTTGTTTCGGGAGCTGTTTTTTCGGGTTTTGCTATGGTGCTTACCCTGCTCATCGTGGCGCGTAAAGCCTTGAACTTGGAGGAATATATCACCATCGGGCATATCGAAAACATGAACAAGGTGATCATCATTACCGGCTCCATTGTGGGAATTGCTTACATCACTGAGTTTTTCATTGCCTGGTATTCGGGTGTAGAATATGAGATGTACACTTTTGTTAACCGTGCTACCGGACCTTATGCCTGGGCCTATTGGATCATGATGACCTGTAACGTGATTACGCCTCAACTGTTCTGGATTAAAAAGATCAGAACCAATGTTGTCGCAACATTTATCATCTCCATCTTTGTCAATATCGGGATGTGGTTTGAGCGTTTTGTGATTGTAGTAACTTCGTTGCATCGCGACTATCTGCCTTCGAGCTGGTCAATGTACAAACCAACATTTGTTGAGGTGGCCCTGTTTGTTGGAACATTGGGAATCTTTTTCACACTGTTCCTGTTGTTTATCAGGGTATTTCCGGTGATTGCCATCGCCGAGGTAAAGAGTGTGTTAAAATCAGCTGGTGAAAACAAAAAAGAATTGCATCATGAATAAGTATATCACAGCCTATTACAACGATGAGGAGGATCTGTTGAAGGGTCTTCGCGAGATTTTGAAGAAAGGCGTGAAAGTGGCCGATGTTCTTTCTCCATTTCCTGTTCATGGATTGGACACTGTGTTGGGTTTGCGCCGGTCGCGCCTGACGCGGGTTGCATTCTGGGGAGGAGCTGTCGGAGCGATACTCGGATTTGGGTTCCAAGCCTGGGTTTTCACCAAAGCTTACCCACTCAACTTCGGCGGTAAACCATTCTTTGCCGTGCCTGCTTTTATTCCGGTTACATTTGAAATGGCGGTATTGTTTGCAGCCTTTTCGATGGTTTTTGCTTATCTGATACACAACAATTTAGGGCCTGGTTCCAGAAACGTCATCCACGATGAACGGATTACTGACGACCGCTTCCTGTTTGTTGTTCCTATTGAAGACGAACAGCAGGCCGGTGCCATCGAAGAAACATTGAAAGCCGCCGGCGCACTCGGTATCACCCTTAAAACGAAAGAATAGCCATGGATAAACTCACTTTTGTATTGAAGAAGAAGACCGTCACTGTGCTTCTCGTGATGATTGCCGTTGGTCTGCTTGCCATTGTTATTGGTTATTTTACCGGAACAGGCGGTAACCGTGTGGCAGCCAACCTATTGCTGAACAACTATTACTTCCTGAGCATGGCGCTGATCGCTTTGTTTTTCGTTGCAGTGCATACGGTTGCTCAATCGGGTTGGCAAATGACCGTGCAAAGGGTGGGCGAGGCCATGTCGGCCTTTATCCCTGTGGGCGGCCTGTTGTTGATTCTGTTTTTTCTTTTGGGTGGGTTGCATACGCTTTACCCATGGACGCATGAAGAACATCTGGACGAAATACTGATTAAAAAACAGCCTTACCTGAATGTGCCGTTTTTCTATATCCGGTTAGTAGTTTACCTTGGAGCCTGGTCGTTACTGGCTCATTATATCCGGAAATCATCGCTTGCTTTCGACAGCCTTGGTCAAATGAGCTACTTCAGCCGTATGCGTACTTTGTCAGCTATTTTCTTAGTGGTTTATGCACTGACAAGCGTGATGTCGGCCTGGGATTGGCTCATGTCGCTCGATCCGCATTGGTTCAGTACCCTTTATGGATGGTATGTCTTCAGCAGTATGCTGGCCGGAGGTTTTGCAGCACTTATCTTAGTGATTTTTGTACTCAAACGGATGGGCTACTTGGAATTGGTGAACGATGAGCATATGCACGACCTTGGAAAGTATCTGTTTGGCTTTAGTATTTTTTGGGCCTATCTGTGGTTCTCGCAGTATATGCTGATCTGGTATGCCAATATGCCTGAAGAAACGATCTATTTTATTGAGCGTCACAACCATTTCTCAGGAGTATTTTATGTAAATCTGATTTTGAACTTCGTGGTTCCGTTTCTGCTGCTGATGACGCGTGATTCGAAACGTGTATTTGGCATCCTTGCTCCGGTTTCAATGATTGTGATCGTTGGCCACTGGCTCGACCTTTATATGATGATCATGCCCGGAACTGTGGGAGGCGAACATGCTGGTTTCGGACTCGTTGAGATTGGCGCTTTTGTGGGATTTTTAGGTTTGTTCGGACTGGTAACTTTCTGGATGCTGGCCAAAACGCCTCTTGCACCGGTTAACCATCCATATTTTAAAGAGAGTATGGATTATCATACAAACTATTAGCCCGATGTTTTTGCAAACGAAAAAAACCAAAGAAATGAGAAAATCAATATTTATCCTGGCAGTGTTTGGCCTGTTGATTGCCAATACAGCCTGCAACCGCGACAAGAATAATCCGGGTTATGCTTTCTTCCCCGATATGGCATATTCTACAGCCTATGAAACCTATACGCCCAACCCTGTTTTTTCGGACGGAAAAACCATGCGCATGCCGGCTGAGGGTACTGTTGCCAGAGATCATATGCCTTACCCGTATAAAGCCAAATCTTTTGATGATCAGGTGAAAGCCGGTCAGGAGCTGCATAATCCATTTCAGAAATCGCCTGAGATTCTGGCAGAGGGTAAAGCACTCTACAATATCTTTTGCATCAGTTGTCATGGTGTAGCCGGCAAAGGCGATGGTCATCTGTACACCAGTAAGCTGTTTCCGGCCAAACCTACTTCCCTTGTTGAGCCTTATGTGCAAAACAAACCCGATGGCGAAATCTATCACATCATCACTTTGGGGTCTATCTCAGGGCTGATGGCCGCCCACGGCAGCCAGATTTTGCCTGACGAACGTTGGAAAATCATCCTCTACGTCAGGGAGTTGGCCAAATAAACCTCATTAGTCAGAAAATACCTCAAAGCCCCCTGCACCACAGGGGGCTTTTAAATCTGGAAAAAATCGGATAACCGTTATGGATGAGTCGAAAGTTTTGAAGATTGTTCACGTCATTTATTCGCTCAAAGATGCCCGTACAGGCCGTGTACTGAAACATCCGCAGCAACAGCCTGAGGAGTTTATTATCGGACAAGGACTTATGCTTGACGACTTTGAGGCTCAGCTTGAGAAACTGAATGCCGGCGACAAATTCAACTTCGTGGTGGAAGCCGAACGAGCCTATGGCCCCATTGACCCTCATGCTATCTTCGATATGCCGCTTTCAACCTTTGCAGAGGAAGATGGACATATTAACCCGGAAGTCGTGCAGGTGGGCCACGTTTTCCCCATGGCCGACCGTGATGGAAACCGGCATTACGGAAAGATTATCCGAAAAATGGCTGATAGTGTAACCCTTGATTTCAACCATCCGCTCGCCGGAAAAGATTTACTTTTCGAAGGCGAAATCCTGATGATGCGAAATGCAAATGCTGATGATATTCAGCGATTTAATCAATAAAACCAAGAGATTATGAAAAAAAACTTTTTTCTGTCCGGCCTTCTGATCATATTCGTGAGCCTGACTTTTAGTGCATTCAGGGCACCGTTTTTCGCCTTGAACAACAGCAATTTGCCTGTTGCCGGCGACAGCCTGAATCAGGATCTTCACCAGATTGGTCAATCCATTGTCAAAGAGGGATTTCAGGTTCTTGGCAGCCAGCTCAGGCAAGCCATTGAAAAAGGAGGGGTGCCTTATGCGCTTAACTTTTGTAATGTTAAAGCTTTGCCACTGACCGACTCGGTGGCACGAAAGCATCATATTCACCTGAAACGGGTGTCGGACAAAAACCGAAACCCCGAAAATGCGGCAAACGAACAGGAGCTGTTAGTGATGGAACTTATGCGTAAGGCTGGTACAGGTAAAAAGATGGAGATGACCCTGTATGACGAAAATGGGACGGCCACTTATTATGCCCCAATCATACTTGGCGTACCCTGCCTGCAATGTCACGGAACTCCGGGCTCCAATATCACCGACGAAAACATGGGAATCATTAAGAAACTCTACCCCGATGACAAAGCCACCGGATATAATCAGGGCGAGCTCAGAGGATTGTGGGTGGTACGTTTTGAAAAATAGGAAATGGGAAAACCCTGTGTGCATTGTGGAACGGATTGCGGAAAAAACCCGGTGGTGTGGGATGAAAAAGAATTCTGCTGCCACGGCTGCAAGACGGTTTATCAGATTTTAAACGAAAATCGTTTAGGAGCCTATTATGAGATTCAACCCATGTCGGGTATTCGTATCGAAACTGGACAGCCCCTTAGAAAATTTGCTTTTCTCGATTTAGACGAAATCAAAGATAAATTAGCCGACTTCAGGGATGGCAATACGGTGCGTGTTCGCTTTTTTATCCCTGCCATCCACTGCGCTTCGTGTATTTGGCTGCTAGAACATTTAGATACGCTGCATCCCGGCATTAGCCATTCAACGGTCAACTTTCCGCAGAAAGAAGTTGCAGTCACTTTCCGCGATGATCAAATCAGCATGAGGCAACTGGCTGAACTATTGGCTTCCATCCACTATGTGCCCGAAATCACCTTAGAACATCTCGACCGGAAAAAAATCCGAAAAGCGGATAAATCACTGATGCTCAAGATCGGAGTCGCTTCGTTCAGTTTTATGAACATCATGATGTACAGCTTTCCGGAATACCTGCCCGGAGGCGACCTTTTGGAGCAAAAGTTTAAACATCTTTTTGGTTGGCTGAGTTTTATCCTTATCCTACCGGTTGTTTTCTATAGCGCTTCCGATTATTATGTTTCAGCATTTAAAGGACTGAAACATAAGATCATAAGTATTGATTTGCCGATTTCGATCGGCATCTTTGCGCTGTTTTTTTATAGCAGTACTGTTGTTTTTTCGGGTCAGGGTATTGGCTATATGGACTCTTTGGCCGGTTTGTTGTTTTTTCTGCTTATCGGCAAGTGGTATCAGGGAAAAACTTACGAAGCCCTGTCGTTTGAGCGAGATTATCGTTCGTATTTCCCCGTTGCCGTTACCCGCCTGAGTGATCAATGCGAAACCATTGTCCCTATCCGTGAACTCAAAAAGGGCGATAGAATCCTGATTCGAAATCAGGAACTCGTCCCTGCCGATGCTGTTTTGGTGAAAGGATACGGCAGCATTGATTATTCATTTGTGACCGGCGAAGCCTTGCCGGTTGCTAAAAATCAGGGCGATTTCATCTATGCCGGCGGACGACAGGTGGGCAGCAGCATCGAGCTTCAGGTGGAGAAAGCCGTTGAACAAAGTTACCTCACACAGCTTTGGAATCAGGGTGGAACAAAAAAAGATAAGCTGAGCCTGAACAATCATATCAACTTCGTGAGTCAGTATTTCACGGCTGCTGTGTTGCTGATTGCGGTGGTTGCCTCTGCATACTGGGCAACAGTGCAATTATCAGTAGCAATTTATGTGTTTGCTTCGGTACTCATCATCGCCTGTCCGTGTGCTCTGGCGCTCACCGTGCCCTTCACTTTCGGCAGCACGATGCGGGCTTTTGGCAGAAGAGGATTTTATATTCGAAACAGCGATGTGGTGGAGAAGTTATATCGCATTACAACCGTGGTTTTTGACAAAACCGGCACTATCACCCTCAATCGCAAAATGGATGTTGATTTTATTGGTGACAGCCTAGGTATCGAAGAAATAACGCTGATTGCCAATGTTGTACGGCACTCGAGCCATCCACTAAGTGTGGCATTGAAAGAGTTTTTGCCGCACGCTTCTGAGCTGATGCCTGAGCGTTACGAAGAACTTCCCGGCCTTGGTCAAACAGCCATCGTGAACGGTAAGCGCATCAATGTGGGTTCGGAAATGTTCGTCACCGGGCAGCACACCTCAACGACAATGAACGAAAGCAGGGTTTATGTGAGTGTTGATGGGCGGCAGGCTGGCTATTTCACCTTTTCGAACAGCTATCGGCAGGGCTTGCCTACTTTAATTGAGGGCTTGAAAAAGCGTTATTCGCTTCACCTGATTTCGGGCGACAATGATGGGGAAGAAAAGAAGATGCGGGCGATTTTTGGCGATGAAGCCAGCTTGCATTTTAACCAAAGCCCTGCCGATAAGAAGCAATATATCCTCCGACTGAAAGAAAAGGGAGAGAACGTATTGATGATTGGCGACGGATTGAACGATGCCGGCGCACTGGCCGAAAGCAATACCGGAATCAGCGTAGCCGAAGATGTATTCAGTTTCTCGCCTGCCTGCGATGCCATCCTCGAAGCGGCAAGTTTCGACAAGTTAGAAAAACTGATTAGCTTCTCACGCACCAGCTTCAAAGTTGTCCGAAGGAGCTTTATTATCTCGCTTATCTACAATGTTATAGGCTTATCATTTGCGGTGAGCGGAAAGCTTTCGCCACTCATCGCAGCTATCCTGATGCCACTCAGTTCGATTTCAATCGTCGCTTTTGCCACCCTCAGCATCGGTTGGTTTGCTTCGCGACAACTAAAAAAAGATGAATCGGTCAGGTAAAGGTATGTAGTTTATCACAACATATCAGAAAAAAAGGATCCGTGATGCCATGTGAGAATACAATTTCTTGAATGTTTTAACAGGAAGTTGTTATTTTTGATGCGCTAAAAACAATTAGACGAAAGGATGAAGAGCTCATAAACAGGGGATGGATCTGACAAAGATGAAAAAGAATTTGCCGGATACTGCCACGTGGAGAAAAGTCTTCAAAAAAAGAATTAAAAACTTGAACAACAAACTATTGGTCAATGGAAGCTATTCTCTTCCTGATTATCATCGGGGTTATCGTTGCCGGCGGCTTTCTGGTTGCCTTCATCTGGGCCGTACGCAGCGGGCAATATGACGATGATTATTCTCCCTCGGTAAGAATGTTGTTCGATAATAAAATCCGATCGAAAGACGAAAACGAAATTTCCGAATCAAACAACAATAATTAAAACCTTCAACTTATGGAGTTACAGAAGTTTACTTACGACAACAGGTTGTCCAAAATGTTTCTGCAAGCCACTTTTTTCTGGGGAATTGTAGGAACGCTTGTTGGGCTGACCATCGCCTTTGAGCTGATTTTTCCGCATATGTCGGCGGGCATTTCGTGGCTCTCGTTTGGTCGTTTACGTCCGTTGCACACCAATGCTGTGGTTTTTGCCTTTGTGGGCAACGGCATGTTTACCGGGATGTATTATTCCACACCGCGCCTACTCAAAACACCGATGTACAGTGAACTGCTTGGCCGCATCCACTTTTGGGGCTGGCAGCTTATCATCTTGGCGGCAGCCATCACCCTGCCTTTGGGTTACACCGTGAGCAAAGAATATGCCGAGCTCGAATGGCCTATTGACATTGCCATTGCCATTGTTTGGGTGATTTTTGGTATCAACCTCATCATGACAATGGTCAAACGTCGCACCCAGCATATTTACGTGGCCATCTGGTTCTACATTGCTACGTTCGTAACGGTTGCTGTGCTGCATATCGTCAACTCCATCAATATTCCGGTTTCATTTCTCAAAAGTTATCCGGTCTATGCAGGTGTTCAGGATGCGTTGGTGCAGTGGTGGTATGGCCACAATGCCGTAGCATTTTTTCTGACAACGCCTTATCTTGGCCTGATGTATTATTTTATTCCAAAAGCGGCCAACCGACCGGTGTATTCCTATAAACTTTCCATCATCCATTTCTGGGCACTGATTTTCCTTTATATCTGGGCTGGCCCTCACCATCTGCTTTATTCGGCACTGCCCGATTGGGCTCAGGCTTTAGGCACTGCTTTCTCGGTGATGCTCATTGCGCCTTCGTGGGGAGGAATGATCAACGGCCTGCTCACCCTTCGCGGCGCCTGGGACAAAGTGCGCGAAAGCCCTGTCCTGAAGATGTTTGTGGTTGCGGTGACTGCCTACGGAATGTCAACCTTCGAAGGTCCGCTGCTCTCACTGAAGAGCGTGAATGCCATCAGCCATTTCACCGACTGGACGATTGCTCACGTTCATATTGGCGCCCTTGGTTGGAACGGTATGCTCACTTTTGGGATGATCTACTGGCTCGTGCCACGACTGTTTAATACACAGCTTTACAGCAAGAAGATGGCCAATGCGCATTTCTGGCTTGCTACTTCAGGGATGTTGTTCTTTGCCGTGCCCCTTTATTTTGCTGCCTTCACCCAAAGCCTGATGTGGAAAGAGTTCACAGCCGACGGATTTCTCAAATATCCTAACTTTATTGAAACTGTCGTACAAATCCTGCCGATGTATTACCTCCGTGCTACCGGCGGCACACTCTATGTAACCGGTATTATCCTGCTGATAATCAATGTACTGAAGACAATGAAAATGGGAACCTTTGTCAAAACCGAAGATGATCAGGCACCGGCTCTGAAACTACACAAAGACACCGGACACCGTTTTATCGAAAGCAAACCGGTACTCTTTACTACCATTGCGTTGGTTGTAATCCTTATCGGCGGTATTGTTGAGTTTGTCCCTATGTTTATGGTCAAAAGCAATGTTCCTACGATTGCCGCCGTGCAGCCTTATACGCCACTCGAGCTCGAAGGTCGTGATATTTATGTGCGAGAGGGATGTTATCTGTGTCATAGCCAAATGGTTAGACCTTTCAGGTCGGAAGTGGAGCGTTATGGAGATTATTCCAAAGCCGGCGAGGCTGTTTATGACCATCCGTTCCAGTTTGGATCGAAACGTACCGGACCCGATCTGGCACGCGAGGGTGTGAAATCCGGGAAAAATTATAAACCGGATTCGTGGCACTACAATCACTTCTTCAACCCGCAGAAGATGGTGGCACAATCCATCATGCCGCCATATCCGTGGATTATCAACAACAGCCTGAATACCAGCCTAACAGCGAAAAAAATCAGGGTCATGCAAACCCTTGGCGTTCCCTATCCGGAAGGCTATGCCGAAAAAGCTGTGGACGACCTGAAGAAACAGGCAGCCACTATTGCCCAAGGTTTACGCGATGGCGGGATTGATGTGAGCGACGATAAAGAAGTGATCGCCCTGATAGCCTATATCCAACGCTTAGGTACTGATATTTACAAGGATAAATAACAGACAAAACCATATGAAGATCGTAACCAATACCTTGGAAAACATTGCCGGCGTAGGCATCTATCCCGTGATCGGATTGCTGCTCTTTTTCACTCTCTTCGTTGTGTTGATCATCTTTGTGATGAAGCTGAGCAAACGTGATGTTGAGGAGTATGGCCGGCTTCCTTTGAGCGATGGTGACGAGATGAGCGAAAACAAAGATGATTCATTAAATCTGTAATAATAAAGGATATGACTACCGAAAATAATAACATAACAAAGCGCGAAAACGATTACGAACAAGAGACACTGAACAACGAGCGTCTGCTGTCAGAACATGAATATGATGGTATCCGCGAACTTGACAACGATATGCCGTTCTGGCTCAAATGGTTGTTCATCCTCTCCATCGCCTTCGCTTTCATCTATTTAATCAGATTATGGGTGTTCAGATCCGACGATCTGTATCAATTGAAAGAGTATCAGGCCGAAGTTGCTGCTGCCAATACCAACCCCGCTGCTGCCGCGCGTTCCGAAGCCTTTGAACTTGTGTTGTTACAGGACGAAGGCTCGCTGGCACAAGGCAAGGAAATTTGGACGAAAACATGCGCTGTCTGTCATTTGGCCGATGGCGGCGGCCTTGTCGGGCCTAACATGACCGACAATTACTGGCTGCATGGCAATACACTCGAGGATATCTACGGAGTGATTGAAAATGGTGTGATTGACAAAGGGATGCTCTCCTATAAAGATCAGTATTCGCCCAAACAGCGTTTGGAAGTTGCCAGCTACATCCTGGTCAAACTGCATGGTTCTACGCCGGCTAAAGCCAAAGAACCTCAGGGTGAATTGTACGAATGAAAGAAACATAGCTATAGGCTGATTCCGGTTTAACCGGATTTTCTCAGGCATACCGTGTTTTAAGGAAAACACGGTATGCCTTTTACCCAAAACCAGTAAAACAAAATCATGGAAAACGAGAATGGAAAAACGGTGAAAAAAAATACCGGTTCTTTTCGCGACAAAATATCCACCGTTGACGAACAAGGAAAACGAGCGTGGATTTATCCCAAAAAGCCAAAAGGAAGACGTTACAACCAGCGAAAAGTGGTTGCCGGCTTTCTGTTGACCTTGCTTTTTGTCTTGCCTTGGATACGTTATGAAGGTGAGCCTTTTATGTTGTTCAACATATTCCAGCGGAAGTTTATCTTTTTCGGACAGCCTTTCTGGCCTCAGGATTTTCACCTGGTAGTGGTAGGTATCATCACTTTCATCGTTTTTGTCATTCTTTTTACCGTCATTTTTGGACGACTTTTCTGTGGTTGGGCCTGCCCCCAAACACTGTTCATGGAGTTTTTATTTCGTCAGGTAGAGTATCTCGTCGAAGGCGATGCCCAACAGCAAAAACGCCTCAATCGTCAAGTCTGGGATTTTGATAAAATTTGGCGTAAACTATTGAAATACACCCTTTTCTTTCTGATTTCGTTTGCCATAGCAGCTACTTTTTTTGCTTATATCGTTGGCACCGACAGGGTGATGCAGATTGTTGCCGGCGGCCCGTTGATCCATCCCAAAGGATTTATTGCTCTTATGGCCTTCACCGGAATCATTTATTTCATCTATGCCTATTTCCGCGAACAGGTTTGTTTGATTGTTTGCCCCTATGGCCGATTGCAAGGAGTTTTGCTCGACAATAAATCGGTGGTGGTCGCCTATGATTACAAGAGGGGTGAGCCTCGCGGGAAGCAAAACAAACCGGGGGATGGGACTGCCGAATCACAACGGGGAGATTGCATTGATTGTAACAATTGCGTGGTCGTTTGTCCAACAGGTATTGATATCCGAAACGGCACCCAGTTGGAATGTATCAATTGCACAGCTTGTATGGACGCCTGCGATGCGGTGATGCTGCGGGTCAAGAAACCCAAAGGACTCATTCGTTACAGTTCCGAAACTGCCATTGCCGAAGGTAAAGGAAACATCTTCAATGCGCGGGCGATGGCTTATTCTGCTTTCCTGACATTATTGCTGATTTTGCTTGTAAGCCTTTTCAGTTTACGCACAGAGGTAGAAGCCACGATTCTGCGCGTGCCAGGCACCATGTTCCAGGAATATGGTCCCGAAAGCTATTCCAACGTGTACAAAATTCAATTGGTCAATAAAACCCGAAAAGATCTTCCGGTTGAGCTAAAGCTCGAAAACGGCGAGGGAAAAGTGCTTCTCATGGGCGAGCCGCTTGTGGTAGAAGGCAGTAAAGTTGTGGAATCCAACTTCCTGTTGGTCAAGCCGAAGACCTCACTCAGCTCGAGCAACACCCCCGTGGTGATTGGCGTGTATTCCGATGGCGAACAGATTGAATCGTTCCGGACAACATTTATTGGCCCAAACAGTCTTGATAAATAAGAGATAAAAACTGGTCACATCTGCCTTATGAAATGGAACTGGGGAACGAAACTCGTGCTGGCCATGGCCGCATTTATGAGTATGCTCATTATTTTTGCAGTGCTGATGATGAGAGAGGAGGTTCCGCTCGTAGAGAAAACATATTATCCTAAAGGACAGGCATTTCAGGAAACAATCGAAAAACGAAACCGAGCTAAAGTCTTCAACGATAGCATCGTAGCAACGCAACATGGGCGGGAAATCATTCTTAGTTTTCCTAAGTCACTTCGTCAGGATGGTATTTCCGGAAATTTGCACCTTTACAATCGTATGACAGAAAATGGCGACAGATTCTTCACACTTCAGGCCGACGATCAAGGACAATTTGTTTTCCCGAAAGACAGCCTCAACGGACGTTATATTCTGAGAATTGATTGGCAATACGATAATATTGACTATTACACCGAAAAAAATATGACCTTGCAACCATGATGATGACCTTTTATTCCGGATTATTGATTGGCTTGGTCGGCAGTCTTCATTGTATTGGTATGTGTGGTCCCATTGCCATTGCACTTCCGCTTGGGAGGAGCAGCATGCTCAGGCGCATAAGCGGCGGCTTGGCCTTCAATCTGGGGCGTACTTTTACCTATGCGATGATGGGCGCGCTGTTTGGCCTTTTGGGCGAAGGTATCCGATTGGCAGGCTTCCAGCAGTGGGTTTCGGTAATCACAGGCGTACTGATGATCCTGAGCGTCCTTTTTCCGGCCATTTTCAGGGGGAAATGGAACATCGGCCGATTGGCAGCCACTTATACCGGAAAATTGGTATCGCGTTTTAGGCTCCTTTTTGGCAAAAACTCATATTCCAATCTTTTTCTCATCGGCCTGCTCAATGGATTGTTGCCATGTGGCTTGGTCTATGTTGCACTTGCCGGAGCCATCCAAACCAATCAAAGCCTGATGGGAGCATTGTTTATGATGATGTTTGGTCTAGGAACATTGCCCGTGATGTTGAGTGTTTCACTGATCGGAAACATTTTTTCAAGCCGGTTAAGGCTGAAGCTCGTTCGCATCATCCCCGTTTTTGTTGTCGTTCTCGGCATTATCTTTATCCTACGCGGGTTGTCGCTGGGCATTCCTTTCATCAGCCCGATGACAGAGATGCTCGCCCCAAAAGCCGGCATGATGCATCATTAAGCTTTGCCGAAGAATCGGATTGAAGCATTTCTTTGAAGATTTTTTCTTTTGTCGTAAAAAACTTTCAACTTCCGACAGGCTTCCTATTTTTGTTTGATTTTTGCCAATACCCAAAAACGGAAGTATGAAAAAAAAATCACTTGTTCAGCGACTGGTTATTTTGGTCACCAGCGTTTATGTCCCTGATTAACGAATTGCCCTATGAAGTTTTAGTATGATATCACCCACAATTGATTGATTGGCAGCGAGATAGAGTTGAATAACAATTAACAACCTAAAATTTAAACCATGTTCGAGAAGTTTTTTCAACTGAAGGAAAACAAGACTACGGTGCGGACAGAACTATTGGCCGGGCTGACTACCTTTATGACAATGGCCTATATTCTGGCGGTTAATCCGTCAATATTAAGTGCCACCGGCATGGATAAGAATGCTTTGTTTACCGCCACCGTATTATCAGCCTTTGCTGCAACATTGGTGATGGCTCTTTATGCCAAACTGCCTTTTGCCCTTGCCCCAGGAATGGGTTTGAATGCTTTCTTTGCGTTTACTGTGGTACTTGGGTTGGGGCATTCGTGGCAATTTGCCCTTACTGCCGTTTTCATCGAAGGTCTTATTTTTATCTTGCTCACGGCATTCAACATCCGCGAGATGATTGTCAACAGCCTGCCAATCAATATGAAGCATGCAGTTTCGGCAGGCATAGGCCTATTTATTGCCTTTATTGGTCTGCAAAATGCGGGACTTATTGTTCGCAACGAGGCCGTATTGGTCGGCCTGGGATCCATCAAAACACCAACGGCGATGATCGCACTTGCCGGTATAGTCATCACCGGAGTGCTGCTTGCCAAAAACGTGAAAGGAGCCTTGCTCATCGGAATCGTGGCGTCAGCAATAATCGGAATACCTTTTGGCGTGACCCAAATTCCAAAATCAAGTCTGGTTTCGCTGCCACCATCGCTTTCGCCGATTTTCATGAAATTTGAGTTCGACCGCATTTTTACATTCGATATGGTGGTCATTGTCTTCACCTTCCTGTTTGTGGATATGTTTGATACCGTCGGCACATTGGTGGGTGTTAGCGACAAGGCTAATATGCTCAGCCCTGCTGGCGAGGTGCCAAGGGTGAAACAAGCCTTGTTTGCCGATGCTATTGGTACTGCATTAGGCGCAATGCTCGGCACCAGCACCGTCACAACCTATGTAGAAAGCGCCTCGGGCGTGGCCGAGGGCGGACGAACCGGTCTCACCTCGCTCACCGTGGCCGGACTTTTTCTGTTGTCGCTTTTTCTGGCTCCTCTGTTCCTGATTATTCCCTCGGCGGCAACCGCTCCAGCGCTTTTCCTCGTCGGACTTTTTATGCTTTCGCCTATCCTAAAGATTGATTTCAACGACTTTACGGAGTCAATCCCTGCCTTTTTCACCATCATCATGATGCCGTTGGCCTATTCTATCGCCGAAGGAATTGTTTTCGGGATGTTGTCCTATGTCATCCTGAAGGTACTTTCAGGGAAATATAAAGATGTCACCTGGTTTATGTATATCCTTGCAGCACTGTTTGTTCTGAAATTCTTTGCAGGATAAATGTTAACCGAAATTTTAATAAAGCATTTCAGACAAAATTTTCGGTCGGATAGCCGATTGATTGAGGCTGTCTTTTCTCAAAACAGTTTACTTGGAATTATCACAGCACCCAATAAATAAACGATCTTGTAATTGACCTTCTCAAATTGTCTTTGCTGTTCTTTTGCAATTATTCCGGTCTCATTTATATCTGATCCATTTCCACAACTCGCCGTAAGTGATTTTTTTGCCATACATCAAGATACCGGTGCGATAAATTTTTGCAGCCAGCCAGGTGGTGAGAATAAACCCGCTGATGAGAAGTCCGATAGAGAGGATGAGTTCATGGTAGGGCACTCCGAATGGCAGCCGTACCATCATGATGATGGGCGAAGTGAAGGGAATAAGCGAGAGCCACAACGCCAGAGGCCCGTCGGGGTTATTGGTGACAAAGTTGGAAACTACAAATCCAAGAATCAAAGGCAGTGAGACGGGCAGCATAAACTGTTGGGTGTCGGCTTCGTTGTCAACGGCCGAGCCTATGGCAGCAAAAAGGGCGGCATAGAGCAAATAGCCTCCGAGGAAATAAAAGGCAAAGCTGAAAAGAATCAGCGGAAAATTAATGGTGGAAATAATGTCGTGTATCTCGCTTACCATCATCTGGGTTTCGGTGGGTGTAACGTCAATGCTTTGCTGCATCAGGCTGCCCTGAACGGCTGAAGGTTGCAGCGAATCGTCAAAGGCAAAGGTGAAAACGCCGTAAAGAAGGAATGTAAGAGCCACCCACAACAAAAACTGGGTAAGTCCAACCAAAGCAATTCCGGTGATTTTGCCCATCATCAACTGAAAAGGCTTGACTGACGAAACCATCACCTCGATGATGCGGTTAGTTTTTTCTTCAATGACCCCGCGCATGACCTGAGAGCCAAACAGGAAAATGAAAAAATAAACGACAATGGCCGAAATAAATCCGAGAGCAATTTTCACTTCATCGTAACTTTTTGTCTCTGATCCGGTTTCATCAAGCCGAATACTGACGATGTTTACGGTTGTTTTCGACTCCCGAATCACCTGAGGGTCAATGCCGGCAGCTAAAAGTTTGCGGTTTTCAATTTCTGTTTTAATGATGTTGCGAGCCAACGATTTCACTGTAGGCGAAGCCTGTTTGGCGCTAATTAGCTCGGCATTGGCAGGCACATTGAACTCCGGAAGGGGAATATAAAGCAGGGCATCGAAGAGTCCGTCGTTCACTTTCTTTTTGTTATCGGCCAGACTACCCTCTACCTCGCTGAAAAGAATATTTTCTGTTGATTCGAACTTGCCTGTAAACCAGCCCGTTTCATCGAGGATGGCCACATTCTTCTTTCCGACATCCTGAACCGTGGCCAGAATTACAGGTACCACCATTAGCGCGGCCATCAGCAACGGCCCGAGAAAGGTCATCACAATGAAGCTTTTCTTTCTGACGCGTGTGAGGTATTCGCGCTGCAGAATGAGGAGGGTCTTATTCATGGGGCGTGGTGCTTCTAGTGCCTGAGTTTTTTTGCTGCTGTACAAGTTTGATAAAAATATCGTTCATGCTGGGCAAAACTTCTTTAAATCCGATGATGCTGGCTTTTGGCAGCAGAGCTGCCAGAACATCGTTCGGCTCAACAACCTGCTGACTCTGAATACGCAACAGTGTCTCACCGAAGCTGTTGGTTTTTTCATCGAGCAAACGGAAACCGTCAGGAAGTATGGCTTGTGCAGAATCGTGGAGGTTGGCAAGCTGCAGCTCGAAAGTGTGAGAGCGATAGCCTCGCTTGATTTCTTCGACAGTTCCATCCAAGATTTTTTCGCCGCTATTGATCAGGGCGATATGGTCACAGAGTTCTTCCACCGATTCCATATTGTGGGTCGAAAAAAGGATGGTCGCTCCCTGGTTGCGCAAACGCAAAATCTCCGCTTTGAGAAGATTTACGTTCACCGGATCGAAGCCGCTGAATGGTTCATCGAAAATGAGCAACTGCGGTTCATGAATCACGGTGATGATAAACTGAATCTTTTGTTGCATGCCCTTGCTCAGTTCTTCCACTTTCCTGTTCCACCAGCCTGCAATTTCAAATCGCTCGAACCATTGTTTGAGTCGGTGTTGGGCTTCGGTTTTGTCAACCCCTTTGAGCTGAGCCAGATACAATGCTTGCTCGCCAACTTTCATCTTTTTGTAAAGCCCGCGTTCTTCGGGCAGGTAACCAATTAATTCGCTGTGATTCTGGTTCAAAGGTTCGCCGTTGAGCCTCACTATGCCTTTGTCGGGTGCGGTGATTTGGTTGATGATGCGGATGAGCGAAGTTTTGCCGGCTCCGTTTGGCCCAAGCAGTCCAAAGATGGATTGTTTCGGCACGCTAATACTTACTTCGTTGAGTGCAAGATGGTTAGCATAACGCTTAACCACCTTCTCAGCTTCTAAGGCAATGTTATTCATTTAGCTGAAATATTCCCGCATCCGGTCGAAGAAACGTTTCTCGCTGGCTGTGGGATTGGGTGTGAAATTTGGTGAATGTTGCATCTTTTCGAGCTGCTGTTTTTCTTCTTTGTTCAATTCTTTCGGAATCCAAACGTTTATATTCACCAAAAGGTCGCCGGTGCCATAGCTGTTAACGCTCGGCAGTCCTTTTCCTTTCAGACGCAATATTTTGCCGGGTTGGGTGCCGGGAGCAATCTTCACACGAGCCTTGCCATCAATGGTGGGTACTTCAACCTGAGCCCCGAGAGCAGCATCAGGAACACTGATGAATAGGTTGTGAATCAAGTTATTGCCATCGCGCTCGAGTTCGGGATGTTTTTTTTCTTCAATGAGAACAATCAGGTCGCCCGGAACGCCACCTCTGGCTCCGGCATTGCCTTTGCCGCTGAGTGAGAGCTGCATGCCTTCGGCCACTCCGGCAGGAATATTGATCGGAATCACTTCTTCGTCGCGCACAATACCATTGCCTTGACAATGGGTGCATTTTTTGGTGATCACACGCCCTTCACCGCCGCATGTCGGGCAGGTGGATGTGGTTTGCATCTGGCCTAAGAAAGTGCTTGTAACTCGTGTAACATGGCCGGTTCCATGACAGGTAGAGCAGGTGGAATATGAGCCGCCGCTTTCGGCTCCCGTGCCCGAACATGATTTGCACGATACATATTTCGAAACTTTAATCTTTTTCTCAACGCCGGTGGCAATCTCCTGCAAACTGAGTTTTACTTTCACGCGCAGGTTAGAACCTTTGTTCACCCTGCGTCCGCGTGAAGAAGATCCGCCGCCGAAAGCTCCGCCGAAAGCTCCGCCAAAGATGTCGCCAAACTGGCTGAAAATGTCGTCCATACTCATTCCGCCACTGAAACCACCGCCTCCGGCAGCGCCTCCCATACCAGCATGACCATAACGGTCGTAACGTGCTTTTTTCTCCGGATTACTTAAAACCTCGTAAGCTTCGGCAGCCTCTTTAAACTTCTCTTCGGCGGCTTTGTCGTTGGGGTTTTTGTCGGGATGGTATTTCAGGGCCATCTTGCGGTAAGCTTTCTTAATCTCGGCTTCACCGGCATTGCGATCTACTTCTAATATTTCGTAATAATCTCGCTTTGTCATCGGATTCGTTTATCAGTTTGTTAATCAACTGCCTGTAACCACTTTTGCAAAACGGATAACTTTTCCGTTCAGGGTATAGCCGTTTTGAATAACATCCACAACTTTCCCAACCAGCGATGGATCGGGTGCGGGGATATGGGTGATGGCTTCGTGAAAATCGGTGTCAAACTCCTGATTTCGGGCATCAATCATTGACAAACCTTTTTGTTCTAAGGCTTTGAGTAATTTATTCTGGATGAGCATGACGCCTTCGAGCTGACTGCTAAGGGCTTCATCTTTTGGCAGGTTTTGGATAGCGCGCTCAAAGTCGTCAAGGATAGGTAAAAGAATCAACATGACCTCTTCGGAGGCTGTTTTATTCAACTCTACTTTTTCTTTGAGAGTACGCTTGCGGTAGTTGTCAAACTCCGAAAACAAACGGAGATACTTATCATTGAGCTCGTCAAACTTCAACTGGAGTTGTTCCAGCTCTTCGGATAACTTATCTTTCTTATGTTTCTTTTTGTCTTTTTTATCCTTCATATCGTGCTGATCTTCTGTCTTTTCCTGTTCTTCGATACGGATATCCTCAAAATCGTCCATGGCTTTTTCAGCATTCAATTCTTTTTCCTGATTCATCATGTATTCTGTTTTCTGGCTTTAGCTATCAAAAATGCTGCCAATGGCGGAATTTTGTCAATTTGACAGTTGTTTCAGATGCGCTCGATATTGGCTCCGATGGCTCTCAGCCGCTGTTCGATGTGCTGGTAGCCGCGGTCAATCTGGTCAATGTTATCAATGATACTGGTTCCTTTGGCAGAAAGAGCTGCAATGAGCAGCGCTACGCCGGCTCGAATATCGGGCGAGCTCATGCGCAGTCCCCTGAGCGGGTAGCGCCTGTCAATACCGATTACGTTAGCACGGTGGGGGTCGCAAAGGATGATTTGTGCGCCCATATCAATGAGCTTATCCACAAAAAACAGGCGGCTCTCGAACATCTTTTGATGAATGAGAACGGTTCCTTTGGCCTGAGTGGCCACAACGAGCATGATGGAGATCAGGTCGGGCGTAAAACCTGGCCAGGGAGCATCGGCAATGGTCATGATGCTACCGTCCATAAAGGTATCCACTTCATAATGTTCGTGTGCCGGAACGATAATGTCATCACCCTGGGTCTGGATATGAATACCCATCCGGGCAAACACATCGGGGATAATACCCAGATTCTCCACCCCTGCATTTTTGATGGTGAGATGCGAAGCTGTCATTGCGGCCATGCCAATGAAGCTGCCCACTTCGATCATATCGGCCAGCAGGGTATGCTGCGTTCCGTTCAGTTTTTTTACGCCTTCTACCATCAACAAATTAGATCCGATGCCGCTAATGTTGGCTCCCATTCGTACAAGCATCTTGCTGAGTTGCATCAGATAGGGTTCGCAGGCAGCATTGAAAATGGTGGTTTGACCTTCGGCCAAGGTAGCTGCCATCAGTATATTGGCTGTGCCTGTTACCGATGCTTCGTCGAGAAGCATATAAGTCCCTTTCAGCCTGCCGGAACTGCTCATCGAGTAAAAATTTTTGTGTTCAGAGGTCTCCACCTTTGCCCCCAGCTTTTGCAAGCCAATGAAATGGGTGTCGAGCCGTCGCCGGCCAATCTTGTCGCCACCGGGCTGGGGGATAAAAGCGCGTCCAAACCGTGCCAGAAGAGGTCCGGCAATCATCACGCTGCCGCGTAGCCGACTAGCTTTGCGATAGAAATCCTCGCTCAACAGATAATCCAAATTGACCTTCGTGGCACGAAGACTCACATGGTGCGGGCTGTGACGCTTTACCTCAACGCCCATACTGGCCAACAGATCAATCAAATTGTTGACATCAATAATGTCGGGGAGGTTTTCCACTTCCAAAGTTTGGTCGGTGAGCAGACAGGCACAGAGAATCTGCAATGCTTCGTTTTTGGCGCCTTGCGGAACAATCTCGCCGGAAAGTCGGTTTCCGCCTGTGATTTTAAATGACGACATAAGCTGAAAATTTTCCCCGAAATTACGCCTTTTTCCCTTTCCCGCTGTCAATCTGATTTTAGCCTGAGAGCATTTAAGGCGGAAAGCATTGCTCCCCGCCTTAATCATCTATCTTCAAAATGCCGTGAAAACTATTTTTGTTGTTTCTTGCGATGCTGTTGTCCGGCATTTTTTTGCATATTGTACTTCTTTTTCTGCTTGGCCGGTACATTTTGATTCGTCAAACCAATTTTGTTTATGATCTCGTTCACCGAGGCTAATTTCACATTCTCCGGCAATTGGAGCCGGCCGCCTGAAAGCTCAGCTAAGTTTTGCCCGATCACTTCATCCGAAACCGTGTCACGGTTCCAATTGAGATACTGTTTTTTCATGTAATTGGCAATGCTGACAATCAGCGCATCTTTTTCTTCGCCATCATCATACATCACGGCTTTCATAATCATCTCGGAAACAAAATAGCCATAGTGCCCGAATCGGATTTCATTTTTATTATATCCGACATGTTTTGGGCGGTGACGGTAAACCTCGGGCAGTGGGGGCTCGTAAGGGCTGTCCACGTCAAGTTTAAAATTGCTGATAATGTGCAGATGATCCCAGAGTTTGTGAAGGTAATCGTCTGATTCTTTCACCTGCGGATTCATCTGAGCCATCACACCAACGATGAAATGTGCCGAACGGGTGCGTTTTTCACGATCTTCGATGGTTTGGAGCAGATGAATCATATTTTGTATATTTCTTCCATATTCCGGGATGATCATCTTGGGTCTCAGGGTGTTGTATTCCATGTGTTAGTACTTGATTTGGTATTGTCTGACATCAGGGTGTGCAAAAGTAATGTTTTTTAAGTGATGGCCATTACTCATTTTTTTGTGCAATGGCCTGATCATTTCACGATGCGAAGCTTTGCAAATTTGAGCAGAAGCTGTTTTTGGCCAATTCCGGGGAAGAAAACAACGGCTTTGCGGTTGGCGCCACTGCCTTCGAGGCTGATAATTTTTCCGGTCCCAAATTTTAGATGTTCCACACTCATGCCGTTTTGCAAATCATCGGCATCAGATGCTTCAAAAACTTCTGCCGGTTGCTCCGGGTTATTTTGAATCTTAGATAACGGACTGAGTGGCTTTGGAGGCTCGTGGCCAGACGTATATTTTGATTTGCCTGTACTTGCTTTTCGTGTTACTTCAATAAAGACGGGGTCAATTTCGTCCAAAAAACGGCTTGGCTCGCTCAATGACAGGCTTCCCCAGCGATAACGACTCTCGGCATAGCTTAGCGTCACCTTATGTTGGGCGCGGGTGATGGCTACATAAAGTAATCTTCGTTCTTCTTCGAGCTCGGCACGGGTGTTCAGCGACTGGATTGACGGGAACAGATTTTCTTCCATCCCAACAATATAAACGTATTCAAATTCAAGCCCTTTTGCTGCATGTATCGTCATCAGGCTCACATAATCGGCGTTTTCGTCGGTATCTTTTTTGTCGGCATCAGTAAGCAAGGCAACTTCCTGCATGAAATGACCCAATGAACGCCGCGGCTTGCCTTCGTCACCCAGTTCGTCAGGGTCAGGTTCGCGTTCCGAAAATTCCATGATGGCGTTGAGAAGTTCCTCGATGTTTTCAATCCGATTCACGCTTTCGAGTTTATCTTCTTCACGCAGGGCTTCCACAATTCGTATCGAACGGGTAATGTGGCTTGCCAATTCAAAAGCGTTCATTTTGTCTAGATGAATTTCAAAACTTTGAATCATTACGGCAAAATCGTTCAGCTTGTGAATAGTGCCCCGGTTGATGTCGCGCAGCCTTTCGTCGGGATGACGGATGAGCTCCATCATACTGGTTTGGTGTTCGTTGGCCAACACCTGAAGTCGTTCTATCGTAGTTTTTCCAATGCCACGTGCCGGATAGTTGATTACCCGTAACAAAGCTTCCTCATCGTTTGGATTGATGACCAAACGAAAATAAGCCAACAGATCTTTCACCTCTTTGCGGCTGTAAAATGAAAGTCCGCCATAAATTTTATAAGGGATGCCTTGCCGGCGAAGGGCTTCCTCGATGGAACGCGACTGGGCGTTGGTGCGATAAAGCACGGCAAAATGACTGGCCGGAAGCTGATTGGCCATTTTATACCCAAAAATGGAATTGGCCACTAAAGTGCCTTCCTCTGTGTCTGAAGTTGCCCTGAGAATTGTAATCAACGGGCCTACTTCATTTTCAGTCCAGACAGTTTTTTTGATTTGATCAATATTGTTGGCAATCACTTTGTTTGCCGCATTCACAATCGTTTGTGTCGAGCGGTAGTTTTGCTCAAGGCGAAAGATATGATGATCCGGATAATCTTTCTTGAAATTGAGAATATTCTGAATATTAGCTCCCCGAAAAGCGTATATGCTTTGGGCATCATCGCCCACAACACAGAGATTTTCGCGTAAGGCTGCCAGTTGTTTCACGATGAGATATTGGGCATAATTCGTGTCCTGATACTCATCTACCAATATATATTGAAACCGGTGCTGATATTTGTAGAGGGTTTCGGGGAAATCCCTGAAAAGCAAATTGGTGTTGAACAGAAGATCGTCGAAATCCATGGCTCCGGCTCGTTTCAGTCGCAGGTTATAGCGTCGGTATATTTCGCCTAGATATGGTTTGCCCGCACTGTTGTCTGCTGTCATAATTTCCTGATTCCCAAGATAATTCTCTGGCGAAATCAAGTTCGATTTGGCGCTCGAAATGCGGTGAAGCACATAAGAAGGATTATAGAATTTTGCATCGAGATTGAGCTCGTCAAGGATAGACTTTAGCAGGCGTTTGCTGTCGTCGGTGTCGTAAATGGTGAAGTTTTGCGGATATCCCAACTGATGGCCTTCGATACGGAGAATTCGTGCAAAAATACTGTGAAAAGTACCCATCCAAACGTTACGGGCCTCGCTGCCAATGAGCGTCATGATACGTTCTTTCATTTCGCGGGCAGCTTTATTGGTAAAAGTCAGAGCCAAAATGCCAAAGGCGTCGGCTCCTTGCTGCAGCAAATAGGCAATACGGTAGGTGAGAACACGCGTTTTTCCGGAACCTGCTCCCGCGATGATCATTACCGGGCCTTCGGTATGTTTTACGGCCTCGCTCTGGGCTTCGTTAAGCTGAGAAAAAAGGTCAGTCACAGATGTAAAAATTGAACGGCAAAAGTAAACAAAATTAGGATGGGGCGGCGGGCAGGATAAGCCTTGCATCATCCCATTTTCGCCTGAACAACAGAAAAAATTACGCGAATCAGGATTAAAAACAGAATATGATTTGGAGCAATCTTTTTTATCTATTTGTCGGCCATACCTATTTATTATATATGAGAAGCATACACCTTCAAAAGCCGAACTATTGATGAGTTTTTTTGTGAGGGTACGATACTTTTTTTGTGTTGCCACACAACCTTGGAGCAATGTTGATGATATTCATGATAAAAAAAAGAAAAAATATTTGCACAGAAAGAAGAAAGTTGTAATTTTGCAGCCCCAATTCGATAAGAGTTGGAATGTGCTGGAAACTTTATAGTTACAAGGAACCTGAAAAGTTTAACCGTTATAGGTTTCTTACACAAAAACCATCGAGCTACGTTCTGTACAGGTTTTTGTGAGGTTAAATGCCTGAAACAAATGGCTTTTCCCTCCTTGTGCTTTTTCCTCGAACATGTGAATCAGAATAGATTGTGAATTAATAAGTGTTCATGCTATAGCCCTATGGCTATTGGATTTAAAACAAAAAATTAAAAAGTAAAAAATGCCTACTATTCAACAATTAGTGCGCAAGGGACGCCAGGTGCTTGAAGACAAGAGCAAGTCTCCAGCACTCGATTCATGTCCCCAGAGGCGTGGTGTGTGCGTACGCGTTTACACGACAACTCCCAAAAAACCAAATTCTGCCATGCGTAAGGTGGCCAGGGTTCGCCTGACAAACCAGAAAGAAGTCAACGCTTATATTCCGGGCGAAGGTCACAATCTGCAAGAGCACTCCATTGTGATGATCCGCGGCGGTCGTGTAAAAGACCTTCCCGGCGTAAGGTATCATATCATCCGCGGTGCACTCGACACATCTGGTGTTGAAGGCAGAAAGCAGCGCCGCTCGAAATACGGCACCAAACGTCCCAAAGCCAAGAAATAGTTTATAAAACCGTACTATAACAGGTAGCAATGAGAAAAGCTAAACCAAAAAAAAGAATCATCCTTCCTGACCCCAGGTTTAACGATGTGTTGGTAACCAAGTTCGTGAATAACATCATGCACAAGGGCAAAAAGAACATTGCCTATACCATTTTCTATGAGGCGATGGACATCGTTGCCAAGAAAACCAACGAAGACAGCGTGGAAGTATGGAAGAAAGCCCTTGCCAACGTCACACCTTCCGTTGAGGTAAGAAGCCGCCGTATTGGTGGTGCCACATTCCAGATTCCTTCTGAAATCAGGCCTAACCGTAAAATGTCTATCGGCATGAAAAACCTGATCGGATTCGCCCGTAAACGTCACGAAAAGTCTATGGGACAGAAGTTAGCAGCCGAAATTTTGGCCGCTTATAAAGAAGAAGGTGCTGCCTTCAAGAAAAAAGAAGATACCCACAGAATGGCCGAAGCCAATAAGGCCTTCTCGCACTTTAGGTTTTAAGACCCCCAAAAAAGTAAGGAAATCCCACGAATGGCCTCTGACCACAACATATCAAACAAACTCCGGTTTACCCGAAATATCGGCATCATGGCTCATATTGACGCGGGTAAAACCACAACTACCGAACGTATTCTCTACTATACGGGACGTAGCCATAAAGTGGGCGAAACTCATGAAGGTTCTGCTACCATGGACTGGATGGTTCAGGAGCAGGAACGCGGCATCACCATCACTTCAGCCGCTACCACCGTTTTCTGGAACTATAAAAACGATCAGTTCAAGATCAATATCATTGACACCCCTGGTCATGTTGACTTCACTGTTGAGGTGGAACGTTCGCTACGTGTGCTCGATGGCGCTGTTGCTTTGTTCTGTGCCGTTGGTGGCGTTGAGCCTCAGTCGGAAACCGTGTGGCGTCAGGCCGATAAATACAAAGTGCCCCGCCTTTGTTTCGTCAACAAGATGGATCGTAGCGGCGCCGACTTTTTCCGGGTGATCACGCAAATCAAAGAGCGCCTCGGAGCAAACCCTATCCCTCTGCAAATCCCCATCGGCGAGGAAGAAAGCTTCCGTGGGGTGGTTGACCTGATCACCAACAAAGCCTACGAATGGGACGACACCACCAAAGGCATGGTGATGAATGAGGTGGAAATACCTGCCGATTTGCGCGAAACAGTTGAAGAATATCGCCTGAAACTTATCGAGAATGTCGCCGAAGAAAGCGACGAGTTGCTCGAGAAATTTATGGACGATCCTCATTCCATCACCGAAGACGAAATGCTGCAGCAAATCCGCAAAGCAACCGTGGAAATGCGTATCAGCCCGGTCTTGTGTGGGGCTTCATTCAAAAACAAGGGGGTGCAAATGCTTCTCAATGGAATTGCACAATTCCTGCCAAGCCCGCTCGATATAGATGCAGTTACCGGAATCAACCCCAGGACGGAAAAAGAAGAAGTGCGAAAAGTTGATGTCAATGAACCTTTCAGCGCTTTGGCATTTAAGATTGCCACCGACCCTTTCGTTGGACGCATTGCTTTTTTCCGAGTCTATTCCGGCTCGCTCGATGCAGGATCCTATGTGTTCAACGCTTCGACAGGAAAAAAGGAACGCATCTCGCGTATCATGCAAATGCATGCCAACAAGCAAAACCCACTGGATCGCATTGAAGTTGGCGACATTGGCGCTGCCGTTGGTTTTAAAACCATTCGTACCGGCGACACCCTCTGCGATGAAAACCGGCCTATCGTTCTCGAATCAATGACCTTCCCCGAGCCGGTGATCCACATCTCCATTGAACCAAAAACACAGGCCGATATGGATAAGATGGGTCTTGCCCTGAGCAAACTGGCTGAAGAAGATCCTACTTTCCGGGTGAAGATTGACGAAAACTCTGGACAAACCATTATCTCGGGGATGGGCGAACTTCATTTGGAAGTGCTTGTTGACCGCCTGAAACGTGAATTCAAGGTTGAATGCAATCAGGGCCGTCCACAGGTGGCCTATAAGGAGGCCATCGTCAGCAGCGCCCAACATCGTGAGGTGTATAAGAAACAAACCGGTGGACGCGGAAAATTTGCCGACATCCAGTTCGAAATTGGCCCAACCGATGATCATATCATGGGCCTTCAGTTTGTTGACGAGGTCAAAGGCGGAAATATTCCACGTGAATATATGCCGGCTATTCAGAAAGGATTTAAAGAGTCCATGAATAATGGTGTTTTGGCTGGTTTCCCGTTGGACAGCATGAAGGTACGCCTGATTGACGGATCTTTCCATCCGGTTGATTCCGACAGCTTGTCGTTTGAAATGGCTGCCCGGCTTGGTTTCAAAGAAGCCTGCCGCAAAGCCAAATCGGTTATACTCGAGCCCATTATGAAAGTGGAAGTGAATACTCCCGATGAATATCTGGGCGATATCACCGGCGACCTCAACAAACGCCGTGCATTGCTTCGCGAAGTGGAAGCTAAAATTGGCGCACAGGTCATTAAAGCCGATGTGCCTTTATCCGAAATGTTTGGTTATGTCACTACCCTGCGTACACTCAGCAGCGGAAGAGCTAACTCCAACATGGAATTCAGTCATTATGCACAGGCTCCTGACAACGTGGCAGAAGCCGTTATCAATAAAGCAAAAGGGATTATCAAATAGGTAATAATTATAATCATCTACTAACGTGAGCCAAAGGATTAGAATTAAGTTAAAGTCGTACGATCACAACCTGGTTGACAAATCAGCCGAAAAGATCGTCAAGACAGTGAAAACAACCGGTGCAGTGGTGAGTGGGCCTATTCCGCTTCCAACCGACAAAAAAATCTACACCGTGTTGCGTTCAACTTTCGTGCACAAGAAATCAAGGGAGCAGTTTGAGTTGTCGTCCTACAAAAGGATACTTGATATTTACAGCTCCACATCACAAACCATTGATGCCTTGATGAAGCTTGAACTGCCGAGTGGTGTTGAAGTGGAGATCAAAGTATAACAGGACATCCCCACAGGTTTTAAAGAATTTTAATAGAGTTGAAATATGTCAGGAATATTAGGAAAAAAGATTGGGATGACCAGCATTTACGATGGTAACGGGAAGATGCTTCCGGTTACTGTGATTGAAGCTGGCCCTTGCGTTGTGACCCAGATCAAAACGCTCGAAAAAGACGGTTACGAAGCCGTTCAGCTTTCCTTTGGCGACAAAAAGGAGAAAAATACTCCCAAAGCCATGATTGGCCATTTTGCTAAAGCCGGTACCACTCCCAAACGTAAGGTTTCGGAATTTACCCGCTTTGAAAATCGCAGATCATTTGGCGATATTGTAACCGTTGAAGTTTTCATGGAAGGTGAGTTTGTTGACGTGAGCGGCATCTCGAAGGGAAAAGGATTCCAGGGCGTTGTGAAACGTCATGGTTTTAGTGGAGTAGGCGATCAAACTCACGGCCAGCACGACAGAAACAGGGCTCCTGGTTCGGTTGGCGCCTCGTCCTATCCTTCGCGTGTATTCAAAGGGCTACGTATGGCTGGCCGCCAGGGCGGAGCAAAGGTGAAGGTAATCAACCTGCAAATTGTCAAGATAGTACCCGAAAAGAACCTTCTCCTTGTGAAAGGTGCTGTGCCGGGCCCGAAAAACGGATTTTTAAAAATTGAGAGATGGAGCTAGTAGTACATAAGATCAACGGAGAAGCAACCGGAAAAAGCATCGAGTTGCCAGGTGAAATCTTTGGGATTGAACCCAACGACCACGCCATCTATTTGGATGCAAAACAGTTTATGGCCAATGCCCGTCAGGGAACCCACAAAGCTAAAGAAAGAAGCGAAGTATCGGGAAGTACCAAAAAACTGAAACGTCAAAAAGGAACCGGTACCGCTCGTTCGGGCGATATCAACTCCCCGGTTTTTGTCGGTGGAGGACGTGTTTTTGGCCCTCGCCCAAGGAGCTATGAGTTTAAGCTCAATAAAAAAGTGAAACGTTTAGCACGTAAATCGGCACTAAGCTACAAAGCTGCCGACGGACAGATTGTGATTGTTGAAGATTTTACTTTTGCCGAACCCAAAACCAAAAACGTTGTCAATATGCTCAACAGTTTTAAGGTTAACGGCAAGAAAAATCTGATTGTCACTTCAGCCGTGGATAGCAATATCGTCCTTTCGGCACGCAACATCCCCGGAACCAAGGTGATGACTGCCCAGAACCTGAACACTTACGAGATACTGAACGCCGGCAAAATTTTCTTTGTTGAGAGTTCAATCAAAACCCTTGAAGAAACCCTCGCTTAATCACGAAATAAAAACGCTAACACGATGAATATCATTGTAAAACCGCTTATCACGGAGAAGATGACAGCCATAGGCGAGAAGCTTCAGCAATATGGTTTTATCGTTGACCGCCGCGCCAATAAGCTTCAGATCAAAGAAGCCATCAAAGAACTCTATGGCGTGGAAGTAGAGTCAGTCAACACAACAAACTACGACGGAAAGCGTAAATCACGCTTTACAAAAACAGGAGTTATTGCCGGTAAAACCTCCGCTTTTAAAAAAGCATTCGTCACGCTGGCTAAAGGTGAAACTATTGATTTTTTCAGCAACATTTAGATAAATGGCTTTAAGGAAATTCAAACCAACAACCCCCGGTCAACGCTTTAAACTGATAAGTGCGTTTGACGATATTACTGCCAGCCGGCCCGAAAAGTCGCTGCTTGCTCCGGCCAAGAGTACGGGCGGACGCAACAACAATGGCAAAATGACCGTTCGAAACATTGGGGGTGGTCATAAACAGAGATTCAGAATCATTGATTTCAAACGTGACAAAGAAGGTATCCCTGCTATTGTCAAAACCATTGAGTACGATCCTAACCGCACTGCACGCATTGCATTGGTGTTTTATGCCGATGGTGAAAAACGCTACATCATTGCACCCAACGGACTGAAAGTTGGCCAGGAAATTAACTCCGGGAAAGGGATTGCACCGAATGTTGGCAATACATTGTTCCTGAGCGAAATACCGTTTGGAACCATTATTCACAACGTTGAGCTTCGTCCCGGACAGGGTGCCAAGATGGCCCGTAGCGCCGGCTCCTATGCCCAACTCATGTCGCGCGATGGAAAGTATGCCATCCTCAAGATGCCCTCGGGCGAAACCCGAATGGTACTTCAGGCTTGCAAAGCCACAGTAGGAATGGTGTCGAACCCTGACCACAGCCTCGAAGTATCGGGCAAAGCCGGCCGTAGCCGCTGGCTCGGTCGCCGTCCTCGCGTCAGAGGCGTGGTGATGAACCCGGTTGACCACCCCATGGGCGGAGGCGAAGGCCGCGCCACCGGTGGACACCCGCGCTCGCGCAAAGGTATGCCTGCTAAGGGATACAAGACCCGTAGCAAGAAGAACCTTTCGAATAAATATATCATCGAAAGAAGAAAGAAATAGTCTAACCAGGTAGTAAAATCATAAACAATGAGTCGTTCACTTAAAAAAGGCCCATACATCCATTACAAACTTGAAAAACGCGTGATGGAGAATGTTGAATCCAACAAGAAGACTGTGATCAAAACCTGGTCGCGCGCTTCGATGATTTCGCCCGATTTCGTTGGCCAAACAATCGCAGTGCACAACGGCAATAAATTCATCCCGGTTTATGTTACCGAAAACATGGTAGGTCATAAACTTGGCGAATTTGCCCCTACCCGTATTTTTAGGGGGCATGCCGGTAAGAAAGATAAAGGTAAAAAATAAAGAAAAGGGAACTCATGGGAGCTAGAAAACACCTAAGGGCAGAAGCGAACAAAGAAGCTCGTAAAACCCAATATATGGCATCGCTGCGCAATATTCCTACCTCGCCGCAGAAAATGCGCCTTGTGGCCGATATGATTCGTGGCAAACATGTGGAAGTTGCATTGTATGCACTGCAATATTCTCCGAAAAACGCCGCCCGCGATATGCACAAATTGCTTCGCTCGGCAATTGCCAACTGGGAAGCAAAAAATCCCGGCGAACGCGTTGATTACAAAACACTGTTTGTGAAAGAGGTCTTCGTTGACGGAGGCGCGATGCTCAAACGTGTGCTGCCTGCACCACAGGGAAGGGCACACCGCATCCGCAAACGCTCGAACCACGTCACCATTGTGCTCGATAGCCACGTGAAAGCTGAATAATTAACTGAAGATCAATCCTAAAGAAATATTTGAATGGGACAAAAAACGAATCCAATAGGACTTAGGTTAGGAATCATCAAAGGATGGGATTCAAACTGGTATGGCGGCCGCGATTTTTCTGCCAAACTTGTTGAAGACGATCAGATTCGTAAATACCTCAATGCCCGCTTAGGCAAAGCAGGTATCTCGAAGATTGCCATTGAGCGCTCATTAAAGCTCGTTACTGTTACCATCCATACCGCCCGTCCGGGAATGATCATTGGCAAAGGTGGCCAGGAAGTGGATAAACTGAAAGAAGAGCTCAAGAAAATCACCGGCAAGGAAGTCCAGATCAACATCAGCGAAATTAAACGCCCTGAGCTGGACGCCTATATCGTTGCCGCAACGATTGCCAAACAAATTGAAGGCCGTATTTCTTTCCGCCGCGCCATCAAAACTGCCATCACCAGTACCATGCGCATTGGCGCCGAAGGAATCAAAGTGATGATCTCTGGCCGCGTTGGAGGCGCCGAAATGGCTCGTCGCGAATCCTATAAAGAAGGTCGTATTCCGTTGCACACCCTGCGTGCCGATATTGACTACGCACTGGTTGAAGCCCATACTACCTACGGAAGAATCGGAATCAAAGTATGGATTTGCAAAGGAGAAATCTATGGCAAACCCGAGCTGGTTCCAAGCACCGTTGGCGGAAACGTGAAGAAAGCTGTAGCTCCAAAAGCTCCGGCTAGCGCACCACGCCAGAGAGGAAGACGTAAATAAGTAGAACAAAAATTAATATCCGGTAACAATGTTACAGCCAAAAAAGACGAAATTCAGAAGACATCAGAAAGGCAGGATGAAAGGACTCGCCCATCGCGGCCATGAGCTTGCTTTTGGTACTTTTGGAATCAAAGCACTGGAAAACGCCTGGCTCACCGGTCGTCAGATCGAAGCAGCCCGTCAGGCCGTTACACGTTATATGAAACGTGAAGGACAAATCTGGATCAGGGTATTCCCCGACAAACCTGTTACCAAAAAACCTGCCGAGGTACGTATGGGTAAAGGTAAAGGTGCCCCCGAATATTTCGTGGCTCCCATCACCCCCGGCCGTATCATCTTCGAGGCAGAAGGTGTATCGTTGGAAGTGGCCCGCGAAGCCTTGCGCCTCGCCGCCCAGAAACTTCCTATCCAAACTAAATTTATAGTCGCACGCGATTACGTTGCAGAAAACTAAATCATGCCATGAAACAGGAAGTTATCAAAGAATTAAGTACAGCCGACTTGCTGGAACGCCTCGAAGAAGAACGCAAACAACTCGTCAGGCTTAAACTGAACCACGCCGTATCGCCCCTCGAAAATCCGAATAAAATAAAGACTTTTCGCCGGACGGTAGCCCGCATCCTTACCGAGCTTAAAAAACGGCAGATGCAGGAATCACAAAATAAACAATAATACTTGTAAGAAGATGGAAACAAGAAATTTAAGAAAAGAAAGAATCGGCGTCGTTACCAGCAACAAGATGGAAAAATCCATTACTGTTGAAATTGAACGCCGTGTGAAGCACCCCATCTACGGCAAGTTTGTGAAGAAAACAAGCCGCTTTATGGCACACGACGAAAAGAACGAATGCAATATTGGCGACACCGTCCGTATTATGGAAGTGCGCCCTTTGAGCAAAAATAAGTGTTGGAGATTGGTTGAAATAATCGAAAGGGCTAAGTAAGATGATACAACAGGAATCAAGATGCGCTGTTGCTGATAACAGCGGCGCCAGAGAAGTACTCTGCATCAGGGTACTCGGCGGCACCGGAAAAAGGTATGCCCGCATCGGCGATAAAATCGTCGTGACCGTTAAAAGTGCCATACCCGGTGGTACGGTGAAAAAAGGCGCGGTGATGAAAGCCGTGGTTGTCCGTACCTCAAAAGAAGCCCGTCGTAGCGATGGATCCTATATCCGGTTCGATGACAATGCCGTTGTGTTGCTCAACAATGCCGGCGAAATGATTGGGACACGTATTTTTGGCCCCGTAGCACGCGAGTTGAGGGAAAAACAGTATATGAAAATCGTTTCACTGGCACCCGAAGTGCTTTAATACACGCTGAAACCATGAGTAAATTACATATTAAAAAAGGCGATACCGTTGTCGTTACCGCCGGAGATAATAAGGGCGAAAAAGGTAAAGTGTTGAGTGTGAATGTTGAAAAACAACGTGCAGTCGTCGAAGGCGTCAACTTAGTTTCGAAACACACCCGCCCAAATACCGAAAACCCTAAAGGCGGCATCGTGAAGAAAGAATCCGGAATCCATATCTCCAACCTCAAAGTTGTGGATGGAAAAGGAAAAGCTACCCGTATCGGCCGTAAGATTGACGAAAAAACAGGTAAATCAGTCCGTTATTCAAAAAAGACAGGGGAGGTAATTAAGTAATGAGCTACACACCCAGATTACAATCACAGTACAAAAGTGAAATCGTGCCCGCATTGATGAAACAGTTTGAGTACAAAACTGTAATGCAGGTTCCACGTCTGGTCAAGATCTCCTTGAACCAGGGTATCGGCGCAGCACTCACCGACAAAAAACTCATTGATTACGGCATCGAAGAAATGACCGCTATCTCTGGACAGAAGGCAGTTCCCACGATTTCGAAAAAAGACGTGTCGAACTTCAAACTCCGTCGGGGAAACCCCATCGGTGTGCGTGTGACCTTGCGCGGGGTAAAAATGTATGAATTTCTAGAACGCCTTGTTGCCGTGGCTTTGCCGCGAGTGCGCGACTTCAGAGGCATCAACGATAAAGGTTTCGACGGTCGCGGAAATTACAGCTTTGGCGTGACTGAACAAATCATCTTCCCCGAGATAGATATTGATAAAATTAACAAAATCAATGGCATGGACATTACTTTTGTGACCACGGCAAAAACCGACGCAGAAGCAATGGCATTGCTCAAAGAATTTGGCCTTCCTTTTAAGAATCAAAAAAAAGAATAGAGCATGGCAAAAGAGTCAATGAAAGCGCGCGAGCGTAAAAGACAAAGAATGGTCGAGAAATACGCAGCCAAACGTGCCGCCCTGAAAGAAGCCGGCGATTATGAAGCCTTGCAGCGCATCCCAAAAAACGCTTCTCCGGTGCGGTTACACAACCGTTGCCAGCTTACAGGACGCCCCAAAGGCTATATGAGGCAATTCGGTATTTCACGTATCAATTTTAGGGAAATGGCACTCAAAGGCCTGATCCCAGGTGTGAAAAAAGCAAGTTGGTAATTATAAAAACAACATAGAATGTATACAGATCCTATTGCAGATTATTTGACCAGACTCAGAAACGGGGTCATGGCTAAACATAGGGTTGTGGAAATTCCCGCCTCAAACGTGAAAAAGGCTATCACCAAAATCCTTTTCGAAAAAGGCTATATCCTCAACTATAAATTTGAAGACGACGATAAGCAAGGCACCATTAAGATTGCCCTGAAATATCACCCTGCTACCAAAATGCCCGCCATGACCCGCATCGAGCGTGTATCGCGCCCAGGATTGAGGAAATATGTTCATGCCGAAGACCTGCCACGTGTACTCAATGGTTTAGGCATTGCCATCATTTCTACTTCCAATGGTATCATGACCGATAAGGAAGCACGCCGACTCAACGTGGGTGGCGAAGTTTTGTGTTACATCAGCTAATGAAAGGAGAAGCAATCCATGTCAAGAATAGGAAAACTACCCATTGTGTTGCCTGCCGGTGTCAGCGTTAACGTTTCTGACGACAATGTTGTTACCGTAAAAGGCAAACTTGGTGAACTCAAGCAACAAATTGACGATTCAGTTTCGCTAAAAGTTGAAAATAACGAGCTGATCATCGAAAGGAAATCCGATGAAAAAGAACATCGCTCAAAACATGGCCTTTATCGCTCATTAATTAATAACATGGTAAAAGGCGTCTCGGAAGGGTTTCAAACGGTTCAGGAAATGGTTGGCGTTGGTTACAGAGCTGAAGCCAAAGGACAGATCCTCGAACTCGCCGTGGGATTCTCGCACGGCGTGTTCTTCGAGCTTCCGCAGGAAATCAAGGTCGAAACTGTTACGGAAAGAGGTAAGAACCCTATCATCAAGATGTCGAGCATTGACAAACAGCTGCTCGGACAGGTTGCTGCCAAAATCCGTTCACTCCGCAAACCCGAACCTTATAAAGGTAAGGGAATTAAGTTCCAGAACGAGGTGTTGAGGCGCAAAGCTGGAAAGACGGCCGGTAAAGGGAAATAATCAATGAAACGCGCTTGAAAACAAGGCTTAAAATACCAGAAAAATGGCAATCAGTTCAAAAAAAATAAAAAGGAGAATCAGTATCAGAAAACGTATTCGCGGCATCGTGAATGGCACTGTCCAGCGCCCGCGCCTGACCGTTTTCAGAAGCAATAAACAGATCTATGCCCAACTGATTGATGACGTGGCCGGACATACCCTTGTCGCCGCTTCATCAGCCGAAAAAGGCATTGCAGAAAAAAAGGTAACCAAAATCGAACAAGCTAAACTTGTCGGAACGCTCGTGGCCGAAAAAGCCAAAGCAGCAGGAATCGAAACAGTGGTTTTCGATCGCAATGGTTATCTGTATCACGGAAGAGTTAAATCATTGGCCGAAGCAGCTCGCGAAGGAGGATTAAAATTCTAGGAAATTATGTCAGAAGTAAACGTAAAAAGAGTAAAATCCAGCGAAATCGAATTTAAAGACAGGCTGGTCAGCATCCAGAGGGTTACCAAAGTAACCAAGGGCGGACGTACTTTCAGCTTCTCAGCCATCGTGGTGGTAGGCAATGAAAATGGCGTTGTCGGCTACGGCCTTGGAAAAGCGAAAGAAGTGACCGCTGCTATTGCCAAAGGCGTTGACGATGCCAAAAAGAACCTCATCCGCGTTCCGGTTCGCAAAGGTACCATCCCCCACGAACAATATGGCAAATACAGTGGCGCTTTGGTATTCTTAAAACCTGCCTCACACGGTACGGGAGTGATCGCCGGCGGTGCAATGCGTGCCGTACTCGAAAGCGTCGGTATCAACGACGTACTCGCAAAATCCAGAGGTTCGTCGAACCCACACTCGGTTGTGAAAGCCACTTTTGACGCACTGTCGAAAATGCGCGACGCCTATACCGTTTCGCAAGTTCGCGGAGTTGATCTCGATACAGTATTCAATGGTTAAGCCCCTTATTGCAATGAAAAAAGTAAGAATAACCCAGATTAAAAGCGGTATCGGCCGGACCAAACGCCAGAAAGATACCCTGACTGCCCTCGGATTGCGCAAACTCAATCAAAGCATCGAGGTGGAGCTCAACCCAGCTTTAGCCGGTATGGTGGAAGCAGTGAAACATCTGCTGAAAGTTGAAGAAATATAAGCATTTAGGAATCAAGCTAAAATAAACTAACATGGATCTTAGCAATCTAAAGCCTGCCAAAGGATCAGTAAAAGCAGTAAAACGCATCGGCCGCGGACAGGGTTCGGGTCGCGGTGGTACTTCCACCCGTGGCCATAAAGGCGCCGGGTCGCGTTCGGGAACCAAGAAAAGTCTCGGATACGAAGGCGGACAAATGCCTTTGGTACGCCGCGTCCCCAAATTTGGCTTTAAAAATATCAACAGAAAAGAATACAAAGCCATCAACCTTTTAACTATCCAAAATCTTGCGGATACTCACCAATTATCGGTTGTCAGCTTCGAAACGCTGCAACAATATGGCTTGGTTTCCAAAAATGTTTTGGTGAAAGTTTTGGCTAAAGGCGAACTCAAAGCAAAAGTCGAAGTCCATGCTCATGGCTTCTCGGCTGCCGCAGTGAAAGCAATTGAAGCCGCCGGTGGTAACGTTGTAAAAATCTAATTTGAATGAAGCGGTTTATCGAAACTATACGGAATATCTTCAAAATCGAAGAGTTACGTAAGCGCATCATTTACACCCTGTTGATCGTTATGATCTACAGGTTGGGCTCTTATATTGTGCTTCCGGGTATTGACCCAAATATGTTGACAGCCCTCAAATCGCAAACAAGTGGCGGACTGCTGGGCTTGCTCGATATGTTTTCGGGTGGTGCTTTTTCTAACGCTTCCATCTTTGCGCTTGGAATTATGCCCTATATCTCGGCTTCTATCGTGATTCAGTTGCTGGGTATGGCCATTCCATACTTCCAGCGATTGCAACGCGAAGGCGAGAGCGGACGCCGTAAGATTAACCAAATGACACGCTACCTCACCGTGATTATCGTTGCCCTTCAGGCTCCTGCCTATATCGCCAATGTGATCAGCAGATTGCCTAATGAAGGAATTGCACCGTTCGATCCCAACGTGGCTCATCCGTCAGTTTTCTTCTGGGTGTCGCATACCATCATCCTGATCGCCGGAACACTCTTTGTGATGTGGATGGGCGAAAGAATTACCGATAAAGGTATTGGAAACGGAATCTCACTCATCATCATGATTGGAATTATTGCCCGACTGCCTTTTGCACTATTTTCCGAGTTTTTCTCGCGCCTTGAGCAAAAAGGTGGCGGGTTGGTGTTCTTTGTGGTTGAGCTGGCCGTGCTTGTTATTGTCATCCTGCTTACCATCCTGTTGGTGCAAGGCACACGTCGTGTACCGGTTCAGTATGCCAAACGTATTGTAGGCAACCGTCAGTATGGTGGTGTTAGGCAGTACATTCCCATCAAAGTGAATGCTGCCGGTGTAATGCCGATCATTTTTGCCCAGGCCATCATGTTCCTGCCAGTTACCTTGGTTGGTTTTGCCAACAGCGAAAGTCTTTCGGGGATTGCTGCCACCTTCACCAACATGAACGGATTTTGGTATAACTTTGTATTCTTTGTACTTATCGTTCTTTTCACCTATTTCTATACCGCCATCACCATTAACCCGAACCAGATGGCCGAGGATATGAAAAAGAACGGAGGTTTTATCCCAGGCGTGAAACCCGGAAAGAAAACCGCAGAATATCTCGATAACATCCTTTCGAAAATCACTCTGCCCGGTTCAATCTTTTTGGGTTTTGTGGCTATTATGCCAGCCTTGGTTGGAAAGATGGGTGTCAGCCACGCCTTTGCATCTTTCTACGGTGGTACATCATTGCTGATTTTAGTTGGCGTTGTGCTCGACACACTCCAGCAAATTGAAAGCTACCTGTTGATGCGTCATTACGACGGTCTGACAAAGTCAGGCAGAATCAAAGGTCGCGGCGCCGCCATGAACATGGGTTAAGACCGAAAGAATAAAGAAATGATCTGCTTCAAAACAGAAGAAGAGATAGAGATACAACGTAAAAGTTCTTTGCTTGTTGGTAAAACATTGGCCGAAGTGGCCAGGCACCTGAAACCGGGCGTGGAAACCATTGCCCTCGACAGGATAGCCGAGACCTTTATTCGCGACCATCACGCTATACCCGGATTCAAAGGTTATGGGGGATTCCCCGGAAGCTTGTGTATCTCGGTCAACGATCAGGTCGTTCACGGAATACCTGGAAAAACGATCTTGAAAGACGGCGATATTGTTTCGATAGATTGCGGTGTGTTGATGAACGGCTTCTATGGCGATAGCGCTTACACCTTTGCAATTGGCGAAGTGTCGGAGGAAATTCGTCTGCTTATGCAGCGAACCAAAGAATCGCTTTACAAAGGTATTGAGGCTGCCATCGAAGGGAATCGCATCGGCGACATTGGATATGCTGTGCAATCGCATGTGGAACAGTATGGATACGGAGTGGTCAGAGAATTGGTAGGACATGGCGTAGGACGCAAGCTGCACGAGGCTCCCGAAGTGCCAAACTATGGCCGAAAGGGTAATGGCACACGGTTGCGTACGGGAATGGTTATTGCCATCGAACCGATGGTTAACCTTGGCGCACGATACGTTTTTCAGGAAGACGATGGCTGGACCATCCGAACCAAAGACGGAAGCCCTGCCGCACACTACGAGCATACCGTTGCTGTGAGAGCCGGAAAGGCCGATGTTTTATCGAGTTTTGAAGAAATAGAATCGGTGATTAAAAACATGAATGGATAAAATTTATGGCAAAACAACTGTCTATTGAACAAGATGGAACCGTGATCGAGTCGTTGGGAAACGCTATGTTTCGTGTCGAACTGGAAAACGGACACACCCTCATCGCCCACATTTCGGGAAAGATGCGGATGCACTACATCAAGATTTTGCCCGGCGACAGGGTGAAACTCGAACTTTCACCCTATGATCTCAGTAAAGGCCGTATAACATTCAGGTACAAGTAAAAGATTATCATAAACGAAAGAAGACCCCAGAAAGGTTTTCACCAAATAACAAGAACATGAAAGTAAGAGCATCCATTAAGAAAAGATCAGACGATTGCAAAATCGTTCGCCGCAAAGGCAGATTGTATGTGATCAACAAAAAGAACCCAAAGTTCAAACAAAGACAAGGATAAGCTTCATTATTAAAATCGAAAGAATATGGCTAGGATCGCTGGTGTAGATATCCCGAACAATAAAAGGGGAGAAGTGGCACTCACTTATATTTATGGTATTGGCAGGAGTGCTTCGAAAAAAATACTTGCTGAAGCAGGTGTTGACATCAACAAAAAAGTGCAGGATTGGAACGACGACGAACAGAATAACGTTCGTGCCGTTATTGCTGCCGGATATAAAGTGGAAGGCGAGCTCAGGAGCGAAACTCAGATCAACATCAAACGCTTGATGGACATCGGTTGCTACCGTGGAATCCGCCACCGCTCGGGCTTACCGTTACGCGGCCAGAGCACCAAAAACAACGCCCGTACGCGCAAAGGGCGTAAAAAGACCGTTGCAAACAAGAAGAAAGCTACCAAGTAGCATTCGGATCATATTTAACAGTTTAGAAATTAACTTTCATTATGGCAAAAACTACAAGAGTAGTAAAGAAACGTGTTGTTAAAGTTGAAGCCACCGGTAGGGCTTATATCAAGGCCTCCTTTAACAATATCATCATTTCTTTGACAAACAACAGCGGCCAGGTCATCTCATGGGCCTCCGCCGGAAAAATGGGCTTCAGGGGATCCAAAAAGAATACTCCTTATGCCGCACAAACAGCTGCCGAAGAGTGCTCCAAAACAGCCTACGACCTCGGATTGAGAAAAGTAAAAGTTTATGTGAAAGGACCTGGTGCAGGACGTGAATCGGCTATCCGTTCCATCCACTCCTCGGGTATTGAGGTGACCGAAATCAACGACGTTACGCCATTGCCACACAATGGATGCCGCCCACCCAAAAGAAGAAGAGTGTAACAGATCCCCATTAACCTTTAAATAGCAAGTATTATGGCAAGGCACATAGGCCCCAAATCAAAAATAGCCAGAAAATTTGGCGAACCCATCTACGGACCCGATCGCTCATTCGAGAAAAAGAACTATCCTCCGGGACAGCATGGAAGCTCGAAAAGGAGAAAGAAACAATCGGAGTACGGAATCCAGCTTCAGGAAAAACAAAAGGCAAAATACACGTACGGTATTCTTGAAAAACAGTTTAGAATCCTGTTCGAACGCGCTGTACAGAAAAAAGGCATCACCGGTGTCGTGTTGCTGCAACTCATTGAATCAAGGTTAGATAACGTGGTTTATCGTTTGGGCATTGCTCCCACACGTAACGCTGCCCGTCAACTTGTGAGCCACTGCCACATCACCGTGAATGGCGACGTGGTCAATATTCCCTCCTATTTGCTTAAAGAAGGCGATATTGTTGGCGTACGCGAAAGATCGAAAAGCCTTGAAGTAGTGGTCAACTCATTGCAGGGACACAGCAATCGCTTCTCGTGGCTCGAATGGGATGGCGAAAAATTAGCCGGAAAATTCCTCAACTACCCCAGCAGGGAAGATATCCCCGAAAATATCAAGGAACAACTCATCGTGGAGCTCTACTCCAAATAATTAACCTTGATACAGTGCCCGATAGCATATTTTCCATCTAACCCAAATAAAAATGGCAATATTAGCGTTTCAAAAACCCGAAAAGGTCATCCTGGTTGAATCAGACAACTATAAAGGTGTGTTTGAATTCCGCCCGCTTGAACCCGGTTTCGGTATCACGATAGGTAACTCGCTCCGCCGCATTCTGCTTTCGTCGCTCGAAGGCTTTGCCATCACTTCCGTAAAGATAGAAGGCGTTCTTCACGAGTTTTCTGCTATCGAAGGTGTTGTCGAAGACGTTGCGGAAATTGTCCTGAACCTGAAAAAAATTCGCTTTAAACAACAAATTGCTTCGGAAACCTCCGAAAAAGTGAACATCGTCATTGGCGGTCAGGAACAGTTTAAAGCCGGCGATATCAATAAATTCCTCTCTATCTTTCAAGTGTTGAACACCGATCTGGTGATCTGCAATATGGATAGTTCGGTGAAACTCAGCCTCGAAATTTCGATCAATAAAGGAAGAGGTTATGTGCCTGCCGAAGAAAACAAGACGGCCAATGCTCCACTGGGTACCATCGCCATTGACTCGATCCATACACCGATAAAGAATGTGAAATATCACATTGAAAACTACCGTGTTGAGCAAAAAACCGACTACGAAAAACTCATTATTGAAGTGCTGACCGATGGTTCAATCCAGCCAAAAGACGCATTGAAAGAAGCCGCAAAGATTCTCATCATGCATTTCATGCTTTTCTCCGACGAGAAGATTACCGTGGATATTGAAGAGAAATCAGTGAGCGATGAGTTCGACGAGAGCTCGCTCCATATTCGTCAGCTTCTGAAAACCAAACTTGTTGACCTAGATTTGTCAGTACGGGCTTTGAACTGCCTCAAAGCTGCCGATGTTGAATCCTTGGGCGATTTAGTGGCTTTCAATAAAAACGATTTGTTGAAATTCAGAAATTTCGGAAAAAAATCGCTCACCGAACTCGAAGAGCTTGTCAAAGGTAAAGGATTAGAGTTTGGCATGAATATTAGCAAATATAAATTAGATAAGGAATAACCGGAATGAGACACAATAGAAAAATCAATCATCTAGGCCGTACCAGCTCACATCGTGAAGCCATGCTTTCCAATATGGCCGCATCGCTCATCCTCCACAAAAGGATTACCACTACTGTGGCCAAAGCCAAGGCTCTCAGGCCACTTGTTGAACCTTTGATCAACCGCTCAAAAGAAGATTCTACCCACTCGCGCAGAATGGCTTTCAGAATGCTGCAAAACAAATATGCCGCTACTGAACTGTTTCGCGTTGTTGGTCCGAAAACTTCAGACAGACCAGGTGGATATACCCGTATCATTAAACTGGGTAAACGCCTTGGCGACAGTGCCGAAATGTGCATCATGGAGTTGGTTGACTTCAACGAAAATCTGTTAGGAAAGAAAACGGTGAAAAAAGCCAAATCAACTCGCCGCGGTTCAGGAAAGAAAGCCGCTGCACCCGTTGAAGCCCCTGCAGCAAAAGTGGAAACACCTGAAGCTCCGGCAGAAGAGAACCAAACCGAAAAATCAGGAGTAAAACCCGTTTGATTTTCATTCGCAACAATCGTTTGCGTCGAAAAAGGATAATGGAAAATGTTTCATTATCCTTTTTCTCGTTCTAAAACAGTACCTTTGCAAAAAAAAATTAATCCTAAAAAAATTTTTTTATGAGCCACATCCTGAACATTCATGCCAGACAAATCCTCGATTCGCGTGGAAACCCAACCATTGAAGTTGATGTAATTACCGAAAACGGCATTATGGGCCGTGCCGCTGTCCCCTCGGGCGCATCTACCGGTGTTCATGAAGCCGTTGAACTTCGTGATGGTGACAAAGGAACTTATCTTGGTAAAGGGGTCTTACAAGCCGTTCAAAATGTAAATACCATTATTTCCGAAGAGCTTCAGGGTTATTATATTACCGATCAGACTGAGATTGACAAACGTATGATCGAGCTCGATGGCACACCAAACAAGTCGAAACTAGGTGCAAATGCTATTCTTGGTGTTTCGCTTGCCGTGGCACATGCAGCCGCACAGGAAACAAATCAGCCACTCTTCCGTTATGTGGGTGGAGTTGGTGCAAACATCCTGCCAATCCCCATGATGAATATCATTAATGGAGGCTCCCATGCTGATAATAGCATTGATTTTCAAGAATTTATGATAATGCCGGTTGGCGCCGAAACCTTCAGCCAGGCCATTCGTATGGGGGCCGAAGTGTTCCATAACCTGAAATCAGTCCTAAAAAAGGCTGGATATTCAACCAACGTTGGCGACGAAGGCGGATTTGCACCCAACCTAAAATCGAACGAAGAAGCCGTACAGGTCATTCTGCAAGCTATCGAAAAAGCAGGATACAAACCTGGGGTTGATATTTTTATTTCCCTCGACCCTGCTTCATCGGAATACTATCTGCCCGAAGAAAATGTCTATCACCTTCATAAATCAACCGGCGACAAACTTACCCCATCGCAAATGGTGGATTATTGGAACAACTGGGTGAAAAACTATCCCATCATTTCCATTGAAGACGGAATGGCCGAAGACGATTGGGCAGGGTGGAAACTGATGACCGAGACTATGGGCAATAAAATCCAGTTAGTTGGCGATGATTTGTTTGTGACCAATGTGAATCGTCTGGCAATGGGTATTGAGAAAGGTGTTGCCAATTCTATCTTAGTGAAAGTAAACCAAATTGGTACCCTCACCGAGACGATCAATGCCGTGAATTTAGCCTACCGTAACAGTTATACCGCAGTGATGAGCCATCGTTCAGGCGAAACTGAAGATACGACCATTGCAGATTTAGCCGTTGCACTGAATACTGGTCTGATCAAAACCGGCTCGGCAAGCCGAACTGACAGGATTGCCAAATACAATCAGCTGCTTCGTATCGAAGAACTTTTAGGCGATACGGCTCATTATCTTGGAAAAGGATTCAAATACGCAAGATAATCAAACACTTATGTTGATAAGTAAAAGTCCGGTCTGGTGGAATACCAAACCGGACTTTTTTGTTTATTCCAATTCCCGCTCAACATCTTTGTCTCCTCTGCCTGAAAGATTAACAATCGCCAGTTCGCCTTTGCTTTTAAGAATTTTACTGGCCAAAGCAATAGCATGGCTCGATTCAATCGCCGGGATGATGCCTTCCAGATGCGAAATGAGTTTGTAGCCTTCAATGGCTTCTTTATCGGTTACAGGGAAATAAAATGCCCTTTTCTGGTCTTTTAATAAGGCATGTTGCGGACTGATTCCCGGATAATCAAGCCCGGCTGCAATGGAATGTGACTCAATTGGGCTGCCTGCCTCGTTTACCAGACAATAAGAATATGTCCCCTGAAAAACTGTCGGTTTACCAAACGATAGTGTTGCTGCAGTATTATCGGTTGTTGCATGTCCGCCACCTTCTGCGCCAAAGATTTTCACTTCATCATCATCGAGAAATCCCGAAAAAAGACCAATGGCATTCGAGCCCCCCCCAACGCAGGCAAAAACCGACCGGGGCAGCCTGTTTTCAGCATTCAGAATTTGTGCCCGTGCTTCCTGACCAATCACGCTCTGAAAATATCCTACCATTCGGGGATAGGGATGAGGGCCAACCTGAGAACCCAACAGATAATAGGAGTCGGGATGCGTTACATAGTATTCCAATGCTGCATCCACAGCATCTTTTAGTGTTTTTGTCCCAAGCTCAGTGGTAATCACTTGAGCTCCGAGTAATTCCATTCTTTTTACATTGAGAACCTGACGTTTTGCATCTTCGGCTCCCATGAAAACTTTACAGGGAATCCCCATTAAGGCTGCAGCCGTAGCAGTGGCCACACCATGCTGCCCGGCACCCGTTTCAGCAATGATCTCGTGTGCGCCCATATGTCGTGCCAACAGAATCTGACCAATCGTGTTGTTGATTTTATGAGCTCCGGTGTGATTCAGGTCTTCACGTTTCAGGTAAATACGCGAGCCAATGTGGTCGCTCAAACGTCGTGCATAATAGAGTGGCGATGGGCGCCCAACATAAGTTTTCAGATAATGGATAAACTCGTGCTGAAATTTTTCATGATGGACCAGGCTGTCAAAGGATTCTGCAAGCCGATCCAACGGTTTTGCCAAAACAGGCGGCACATAGGCGCCACCGTACTCACCATAAAAACCATTGGCGTGACGGAGCATTGTCGAAAGAGGTGCAACTTCAATAGGGGATTCAGTTATACTGTAATGATTCATGTCTTTAAAATTTTTGTTGTAAATTATTGCTTTAATAATAAAATGTTGATAAATAGTATATTAAGAGTGGCAGCATTAATGGCTGCGAAAAAAATGTGGCGGGGAGCCCCGCCAGCGTAATGCTTTGATTGGCTGATATTCGTTCATATTGTTGTGGACAGATTTGTTTGTCATAGTTTTTTTGAGTCAGGATTAAAAACAGATCTTTAAAATTCTCTTCAGTTTAATTTTTTAAAATAAAAAAGCCGCAGAAATACTCCTGCGGCTCAATATCGGTTACATGGATAGCAACTAGGGTCTATACCTCAGGAGAGAAATAGATACCGGCCACCACCAAGATTTATTTTCAAAAAAGTTCATGTAGTTTCTACTAAGTCGTTTGAGCTGCAAATATAAATGCTGATTTTGATAAAACAAGAATTTGGTCAAAAAAAATCGTTATTTTACTCCTTCACAAACTTCCCCACCTTCACTCCATTATCAGAAATCACTTTCATAAAATGTACACCGGAAGATAATCCTGAAACATCCACCACCGTTTGCGGCTCCGTGACAGCCCGCTGAATGAGTTGCCGTCCGTTGAGATCAGAGATGGTCAGCCAGATGTTCTTTTGTGGCATGCTGTTACCGGCAGATTCGATAGTGATTGTTTTGGAGGCAGGGTTGGGAAAGAGCGGAAGTGAAGATTGGATAGTTAAATCACCTGCAGATAAATAAATACAGGCTTCTTCCACTTCTTCTTGGCTGTTACAGCCTGTTGCATTGCCGTGGATTTCGAAAACTCCATTGGGTGCTGCCAGGTATTCACAGATGCTCTGAATTGCACAGTCTGACAAAGTAGGGTTATCAAAAATCTTCACATTTGTGATTGTACCTGCATTGATATTCTCCAATCCCGTCAGGCTGGTGATGGAATTGTTCTCACTAATAATGAGAGCGCCCCCGATTGAAGTCAGATTCTCAAGTCCTGTCAGGCTGGTTAAAGCATTGTTCTTACCAATAGAAAAAGCTCCTCCGATGGAAGCCAGATTTTCAAGCCCTGTCAAGCTGGTCAGAGTATTATTCCCGCCAATACTCAGAAAATTTCCGATAGAAGTCAGATTCTTCAATCCCGTCAGGCTGACCAGGGCATCGTTGTAGAAAAGCGTAAGACCATCTTCTAGGGAAGTCAGGTTCTCAAGTCCCGTCAGACTGGTCAGAGCGTTGTTCCCAAAAATATATAGAATATTTCCGATGAAGGACAGATTTTCTAATCCCGTAAGGCTGCTGAGGGCGCCGTTTCCAAAAATACTAAGTTCATCCCCGATGGAAGTCAGATTATCCAGTCCCGTCAAACTGGTCAGAGCGTTGTTTCCATTTATGTTAAGGGAACCTCCAATGAAAGTTAATCCATTTAACCCATTCAGATTTGTAATATTATCCCCATTGATGGTTACATTCCCCTCAATCCCCGTGCAACCCGGATAATTGGTTTGGAAATGATCAATCTCGGTTTGGGTTGAAAATGTGATCCCCTGTGGCAAGCAGCTTGAAAAAGGCTGAGTGGTCTGTGCTCTTGCGCCGATTCCCAGAAACAGTGCAATCAAAATGATGTAAAAGTGTTTCATAAGAGCTGTTTTTTTTGTGAGACCATATACTGCTTTTGAATAAGGTGTTATAGTGTATATAAACTATCACTTCTTGTTAGATTCAGATTATTGACAGCTGTTCGAATTTGTTGAATATTTTGGCTGTCAAATACATAACCTCTACTAAAGGCTCAAATATAAAGAATTCGTTTTTTATGAATGTTAAGAAATTCGTAAATCTTCCTTTCTTCAGAACAGAGTATCTCATAGTAAACCTATTAACGACAAAAAAATGGTCGAGGGGAGTAGATACATAAATCGTGATTTTTGGTCTTCTCGTCTTCTGGGGTAGGTCACATCCGATATGGCCCTTATGAATTCAGATCTGATCGTTAATTTAGCTTCTTTTGAATACAGCAGGTCGGTAGATTTTGGTCGGTTAGGAGCCAGAGTAGTGACGCCTTGTTTTTTGGATGAGAAGGGCGGGA
>Ga0226835_1000210_pt1 | contig 94275 bp, 89 predicted proteins | sample LAC_MetaG_1_FD_163627 | JGI IMG/M metagenome (GOLD analysis project Ga0226835, IMG submission 163627) | Anaerobic ammonium oxidizing microbial communities from anammox membrane bioreactor (MBR) in UC Berkley, California, United States -... | ecosystem: Engineered > Bioreactor > Anaerobic >... | reverse complement strand
TCAGGGCGGCGATTGCCTTCATGGCGCCGATCACCGCCGCGGCCCCGGACATATCGTATTTCATGCGCTCCATGCTGGCGGCCGGCTTGAGGGAAAGACCGCCGGAGTCGAAAGTGATGCCCTTGCCCACCAGGCCGACTGTCTTTTTCGAGCGACCGGCGCTGTATTTGAGGACGATGAGCCTGGCCGGCTCATCGGCACCCCGGGCGACACCCAGGAAAGATCCCATGCCGAGCTTCTTGATTTCCGTCTCATCCAGGATCCTGGCGGTGAGACCGCTTTGCTTCGCCATGCTCTCCGCTTCCCGGGCAAGCCTGGTGGGAGTCATATAAGCCGGAGGCTCCGCCACCAGGCAGCGGGCGAAGTTAGTCGCTTCTCCCACGGCCTGTCCGCGCCGTACCGCCTCGGCGAAGTCCTTTTCGTTGAGGGTCAGTCCGGCGATTCTGACTTTGCTTGCTGTTGCTGTTTTCTTCTTGCGTGTGCTTCGGGAGGCTCCATTATTGCTTTTCTCGGAGACGGTCTTGTATTTGTCGAAATCGAAGGCGCCCATGACCATGCCTTCTACCAGAGCCTGCACATGGCTCATCTGGCTTTCCCGGTCGCTGCCTGCCTTGCTTCTGGTTTTCTTGCTCTTTGTGCTCTTGCTCTTGCTTCCGGCGCCGCCGGTCCTCAGGATCACGGTGAGGGTGGTGGCTTTCTTGAGAAGATCGAGCTTCCTGGCGATATTGGCCCCGAATTTGCGGCTGGTCTCGGTGGGCGAGCCCCCGACAGGCAGACCGAAAACCAGGAAACGCCTGGCGGGGTGGGTGCCGAAAGTGGGAAAGGAGCGCGATTCATAGCCGTTCCCCTTGAAGCCTTCTTCGGCAAGAAAGCTCTCGAGGTTGGCGGAAAGCTCTTTGTCGACTTTGCTGTCCAGCTCCTGGAGCACTTTCTGGGGCTCTTCGCCCTTGTAGATTCCAAGGATAAGCACATCCGTGTCAATCCCGGCGAATGACGTTTTGCAGGTCTCGAATTTCATGGTGTTTCCTAAGGCTTGTAGGTATCGATAATTCTGGTGACAATTCTATCGATAACTTTCGGATCGGCCTGCCTCCGACAGTAGGCAAGATATGCCTCCATCCAGCGTCTGAGCTCCAGAAGCACCGCAGATACAGGGGCTCCGGACTGCTTGACCTGACTGAGATTAACTGAGACACGCCCTTCATGATCCACCTGGAAGCGGCTGGAGGCGGCGGAGTCTCCATGGACGTAGTGAAGGCTGGCCTCGAGAATGGCTTTGTTGTCGTCCTTGCCGATCACCTCCTGAATCTCGGCGGCAATCTTCTGGAAGACTGTCAATGGACGGAAAAGGCTCGCTTTCTGGACGGTGACAAGATTGTTGCTCATGAGCACATCCACGGCTTTGAGAATCTTGTGGCAGGGCCAGCGGTCGAACTGCCTGACCACCTCATCCAGGGTGGAGAGACCATCCACGCACTTCACCAGCTCCACGATCTGCCGCCGGTCCGCCTCGCTAACCACGGTGTCGTCTAGATAGCGCAGGGTCCCTTCCTGGGCGCTCCGCCATAGAACGTCGAAGTTCCAGACTCGCTCCAGGACCGTGTTGCGCCCGGCGGGCAGGCTGGTGAGGATCTGATTGAGCTGATCTTGATAGAGCGCCGAGTCCAGCATCATCTTGTCCAGGGACGACTCCAGGACACATTCCTCGTCGAGCTCCGGAGAGCTTGCTTTGTCCTTGAAGACAAAAATCCCTTCGGTCCAGGTGACGAGGAATTCCGACACGGCATCGAATCCCACCAGCCTGTTCATCCGGGCCATGGTGGCTTTGCCGTCGCTGAAGGAGACCACGAATGTCTTGTCGCGGTTCTCGACCGTCAGTATGCCGGTTTTCTTGGCGGTGGCCAGGGACTGCAGGAGACCGGCTGTGTCGATGGCTCCCAGGCTGCCGATCATGCTGTCTCGCATGGAGTCGACGTTCACCGAGCGTCCTTCTTTCTGGCCGCCCTTGCCCCGGTCGGCGTTATAGCCGCCGTAGAGATACTGGTCGTCGAGCAGGATCTCGAGCTCTCTCGTATTGAGATAGCCGGCCCGGACCGCCAGCAGACCCAGGTAGGTCTTCTGGGCCTTGCCCCAGCCTTCCTCCTGTTGCAGCTCAAGAAGCTCCTGGAGCTGGGATTCGTTGATGATGTCGGCTGCCACCAGATAACGACCGAGACGGAAGCGTTTGCGGTTGTGATAACAGTTGCTGAGAAACTGGATGCGGGCGAATATAGGATAGATGAATCGCTGGGACTCGAGCTCCTGGAGCATGCGCAGGGTCTCGTCGGCGGGGAGCTGGCTGCGGGCTTCCAGACCGCGGACGATGGACTCCACCGAGGAATAGTCGTCCACCAGCTGCAGGACCCAGTTTTGCGGGGCCGGTAGAGTGAAGTCGTCTTTCACGCCTTTGCCTGCTTCTGTCAGCACCGGGATGGAGTTGTAGAGGATATGCGTGGCCAGGGTGCTGCCCCCGCCCCGGAGCCGGCGCCGGTCGATTCCCGAGACCGTGGCACAGACATAGTCGGCGAGCAGGGGATGACGGGCGAAAATTCCGAAAGGGCTGTCATAGACATTCAGAGTGAGGCCCCCGGAAGTGTTGTCCTTGGTCAGGGTTATGGCTCCGTCCGGTTTGACGAAAAGGAGCACCCCGCTGGGTCTCAGCAGCCGTTTGGCGTACTGGGCGAATTTCACCAGGGCTTCCATCGGCAACGAGAATCCGGTCTGCATCAGGTCGATGATCAGACCGTCTATGCTCTTTCCGGAGTCCACAAGCCGATCGAGTTGGGCGAAGAGATTCTCCCGGTAGGAATAAGTGAGAAAAGTCTGAGAAGTACCGTAATAGTCCTTCTCGCTGATGTTGAATTCCTGGTCTGTCTCGAGTTTGCGCCCGGGCAGATTCGAGCTCGTCTGAGTCACTTCCTGGACCCTTGAATAAATAGACTCTACGGGGATTCTATAGAGACAATATGCCCATTTTAACGTTTTATCTGGGGGCTCCGGGGCTCGGCTCGGCGGCCTGGACCGGTGGCGGAGGGGGAGCCTCGCCCACGGTGGATCCGTTAAGCTGCTGAGCGAGCGGATCGCTGGGAGCGATGAAGATCCCCTTGATCATCCATTGATTTTTCGATTTGCCAGTGTCGAAGATCAGATCGGTTTTCTTATAGGTCACCAGCCTGAAGCGGGGTCCTCCGGTGGGCGGGGTGGCCATGGCCACCAGCTTGTACGGCCTGTCGTTTCGGGAAGCGGCGCCCACCAGTCCGACATACTTGGGTATGCTGATCAGCCCGGGATCGTCCAGCCAGGCTTTGGCGAGATCGAGCCGGCCGTTGCGGATGCACTGGACGAAATAAGCGATCATCGGCAGGGGACCGCTGGTGGCCTGACCGCCGTCAGCCAGCACATATTTGCTCCCCACCAGCTTGAGGACGATCTGATAAGCCGATGATCTGGGTTTCGGGAGGTTTTTGACGGCTTTCTCGTCGGCGGTTGCCAAATTCAGGATCAGGTTGCTACCCGAGAAAGAGGCTCGCCCGGAGACATTCTCCAGGAGATACTGGGGAATCTGAGCGAAAGGATCGGCGGTGGCTACCCAGCTTCCGTTGTAAGGCTTGAAAGCTTTCACCCAGACTAGACCGGTGAGCCTGTCGTTGCCGGTGATGACCATGAAGCGAGGTCCCTGGACCTTGATCACTTTCTTCCGCCGTCCCACCCCCTGGGTGGTGGTGGTCACCGAGGAGACGATCCTGGCGTCGCTAATATTGATCGAATCAGGATAATCGATGGCGTCAATATGCGGTGCCGATTCGGCGGAGGTGTAACCGGACTGGATGAAGAGGACACGGTTCTCGGCGATATCAGGAAAGATCCAGAGCCGGGATCCGCCGGCATCGATCACTCTGACATTCAGGTCTTTGAGCGAAGGGTTCTGGGCTATGGCCTGAGCGGCGGCGACCCTGGCATAGCGGGGATCGCTGAGAAAACGCTTGAAAGAGTCTATGAAAGCCTGCCAGGTCGTCTCGTTGGGACCCTGACGGTAAGCCTTGCAGCGATTTTGCAGCTCGTCGAAAGTATAGCTGGGCGGTGCCGGCGGCTGGACCGCAGGGGCAGTCTGGTTCTGGGCGGCCACCGGCGGGCAGGCAAGCGGACCGGCCGATGAAAGGATCAGGGTGAGGATCAGGGTGAGGATCAGGGTGAGGGCCAGAGTGGAGCAACGCAAATCGAGAGCTTTAGGCATGGTTTTTCCTGAAATACAGAACAGCTCACAATTCTAACCGAAAGAGGCAATCCCGTGATTACCGCAAGAAAATCGCCTGCGGTGGGAGAATTCCCATGGTATTGAAGGGACTAACTCTGTAGATTGTATCTAGCTGTTAAACAGTTTTCGAGGTTCGCCTGCTACATGAACTTCCATCCGTCTGAAGCCTTACCGGCAGGAGCCGCTCAAGTAGGAGAGGCTCAGCTCAACCTGCAGGCTGATGCCTACGGGACGCAGCTGTTCAATCCTTCTGATTCGCTCAATCTCACTTCTGTGGCAGGCAGTCCTGCAACCGGAGCCGAGACGGCTCTCACTCAGCCCGCCTTTATGCCCGGCGCCGAGACGGCTCTGGCGCAACCCGGGCTCATGCCCGGCGCCGAGACGGCTCTGGCGCAACCCGGGCTCATGCCCGGCGCCGACGCTCTTGCCGGGGTGATTGCCGGAGCCAACGAGCCCATCTCGCCCATAATCCAGCTCATTTTGAGGATGCCCGGCGCCATGGGGCTGATCAGTTCTTTCTTCGAGTTCTTCTCGAATTTCTTCATGAACCCTGCCAGTCTATTCAATATATTCGATCCGGCGTTTCTGGGCCACCAGGCAGCTTCGATCTTCAGCTTTACCACAAACCATATTCCTTTGTTCTCGCAGGGTCTTACCAATCTCAACGGCCCTCTGATGGGCAACGACCTTCTCTCCTCCAGGCTCAATCTGGCCCTCGGCCAGGGCAACGGTCTGAGCGCCGGCACCGGTGCCCTGACCCGTGCGCCGCTTACCGTATCGGGAACCACCAATCTCAGCAAGCCTCTCTTCGACGGTAGCACAGGCACCACCGGTACCCTGGGCGCGGATGCGCAAAGTGGCGTGCTGGCAGGCCCCGGTCTGAGCGACGCCGGCACAGGCGGTCATCTGGCTGCCAGCAACCGGCTCTTTTCCGATCAGATCGGTGGATCGAGCTTCCGGAGCGTTCCGGGCGTGTCAGGCCAGAGTCAGCCGGTAGCAGGGCTGACAGGCAACACCCCTTCGATCCAGGCTTCCGGCAGCGGTTACAGCAACCTGCCGGGCGGCTATAACGGAGACTTTTCCGCCAATCATGTGGGCTCCGAGCAGGCCAGCTTCCGTTCGGTGGATAGCGCCACCAACTCCGCCAGGAGCGAATTCGGTCCTTCCGGCTGTGTCGGAGACCAGCTGGGCGCCGGCAACAACCAGGAGCTTCTCGCCCTCGAGCAGCCCTCCCGCTCTTTCACCCCCACAGTGGGAGCCGATTCGGGAACTGCCGGAGGCGAGATGGTGGGGTTGAGAGCCAAGCAGCTCAGTCTCGACAGTGTCAAAGCCGATCCCCGCCCGGGAATCGCCGATCAATCCCAGAGCCTCTCGAAAGCAGCCGCTCCGAAGGCTTCTGCCAGCCATTCTACCGTCAATTCTACCGGTCATTCGGTGCCTCATAAAGCACCAGCGCCGGCGCACAAGCCTGCTCATTCACATCACAAGGTCGAGCATAAGGTCGAGCCCAAAGCCGAGCAGACCCGGGCACCCGAAACAGCCAGCGAAGTCCCGGAAACCGATCGCTCCATGATCGCCGAGGCTCAGGCCCCGGGCGCCACCGTAACATATACGGTACAGAAAGGAGACTGCCTCTGGAACATCGCCCGGGAGCATATGGGCGAAGGGCTGAAATGGCAGGATCTCTACAAGCTCAATCAGGATGTCCTGGGCGCCAATCCTGATCTGATCTATCCCGGAACCACTATTCAGATTCCCGGTCAGGGCGCCGAGATTGCCAGCAGCGGCAGCGTCGACTATGTAGTGCAGCCCGGGGACAACCTCTGGAATATCTCTAAGGATCATCTCGGTCAGGGTCATATGTGGGGCGATATCTATCATCTCAATCAAGACGTGATCGGCGCCAATCCCAGCCTCATCCATCCCGGTCAGCATCTCAGCCTGCCCGGCAACAACGATCCGAGCTCCATGGCGCTCTCCAATCAGGTGAACACCGCCGACCCGCAATCCATGACTTCGGCTCCCGCCGCCGAGCCGGCTGTTGACGCCACTGCCGGCGGTGCCGATCAAGCCGCTCCTGCTCCCGCCGGCGAGCCCACGGCCACCAATTATTACGGGCAGGGCTCCTCGTTCCAGCCTCTCGAGTCGTCGGCTCTGCCCGATGCCAATCAAACGACCTTCACACCGACGGTGGGTGCGGGCTCCGGCACCAACCCGGTGAGCCAGGCCGCCCTGCCGGTGATACCGGCCAACTCTCTTCCCGTGGCCGCCGGTCCGGGCGCCGCCCAGGCCGCCACTATCAACACAGGCAAGTCCGCCGTGGTAAACTCCGGGCTCCTCGGCGATCTGAAGTCTTTCATCAATGAGGGCAAACGCTAACTTTCTGCCTCTCTGAGGCAGAGCCGGAAAGCGGCGTTTTCCACGTCTCTCAGGGTGGCGCGCTCACCCTGTGCCGGGGCAGCTGTTTCCACAGCGCTTATGCCTGATGCTTTGAAATCCATGCCATCTTCCAGGCAGGCGGGGATCACCCAGAGCGGTCGCCGGTGCTTGCGGCAGATGTCGGCCAACTCCCCGGCAGCCTTGCCGCCCAGAGACTGGCTGTCTAATCGCCCTTCGGCGGTCACGACTATATCGGCCCCGGCCACTGCTGCCTCGATTCCCAGAAGTCCGTCCAGATAGGAGAACCCCCGCACTAGCCTGGCACCGAGTGCGGCCATGAGACCGAAGGGCACACCGCCAGCGGCGCCGGCTCCTTCTGCCGCTCTGGCGCTCCTGCCGGTGGTGCTTTCCAGCCGATCGGCGAAGTTGCGCATGCCTTTCTCCAGCAACTCTACGGTTCTCGAATCGGCTCCTTTTTGAGGCGCAAAGATTCGGGCGGCTCCCAGTTCGCCCAGAAGAGGGTTGGTAACGTCGGTGGCGATGCGGAGGTTGGTGGCACATATGGTGGCAAGTGGACTGAGAGAGTCCAGATCGATGGTCTCGATCATCTCCAGATTCCGCCCGCATCCCCGCAGGTCCCTGCCCTGCCTGTCGAGAAAACGGGCTCCCAGAGCCTGAAGAATGCCGGTGCCTCCGTCGGTGGAGGCACTGCCTCCTACGGTCAGGACGATGTTCTCTATGTTTCTCCGGTTGCATTTGTCGAGACAGTCGGCAAGCAAGTAGCCGGTACCTATGGTGGACGCGTCGAGCGGTGCCAGGGCTCCATCCAGGTGAGCGATACCGCTGGCGGAGGCAAGCTCGACGACAGCCCCTGCTTCGCCCAGGCACAGCCAGGCCGCTTCCACCATTGCCCCCGTGGGCCCCGGCACCGTCAGGCTCTCGAGCTTGCCACCGAGAACACCTGCGATCGCTTCAATGGTGCCGTCGCCGCCGTCTGCCAATGGAAGGCAGCGGGTCAGGGACTGCGGAATCGCTCTTCTTATACCACTGGCAATGGCGTCGGCGAGCTCCCCGGCCCGGTACGTTCCTTTATATGGGCTGGGCGCGATGAGAAATTTCATTAAATCCTCGATTCCTGTTTCTGGCCGGAGCTCTCTCCCTGCCGCGATTACCGTGAGCGGGTCCCGGCCTCTGGCTGTTTCGACGCCGGTTTATCAGCCGCCCTGCCGGGAAGATCTCTATTGGTGCAGGATTGCGCTACGACCAACAGGAGGATACACCATGACGAGGCCCGATGAGATCGTCCGTTTGCTCGAGAGCATGAAAGAGAGTGTATCCGGGACGAGGAGGGAGAGTCGGCGCACTGGTCTTCTCGATCTGGAGCCCTATAAGAGCAATCAAGCCTGGCCTGGCCGGAGATATTCACTGGTGGGCAACTCGTACTGTGTCGAGACCAGGCTCATTCAGGGCAATCAGGAGCTCAAGCGCACCGCCTGTATAGCCGTGGTTCTGGAGAGAGGACGGCAGAATCGCAAGTGTGTCAGTGTCGAGGACGCCCTGGACTACCCGGGATTCAGAGAATGCTTGAGCCGTTTCGAGCTGGACTGGCTGGGCCGGCAGCCCGCCTCTACCCTGATCGGACCGGCTTACGATCCTGCCGGTCATCTGGTTCCACACGCCTTTGCGGTCTGGCGGCGCCATCAGGACAAACCAGCGGCTTGCCGGGAGCATGATCGTCGCTCTGAAGTCAGCCTGGCAAAGCCTTAGAGCTTTTCTTCCAGTATTTCTCGGTCCCGGGCTCGTTCTCCCGGGAGTGCTCGAACTTGTCGACCCGGCGCTGGTGCCTGCCGCCTTCAAAGGCGGTATCAAGCCATCTCGAGACGATCCCGGCGATACTGTCCCCGGGGGTGGTGCGCTCCCCGAGACAGAGGATATTGGCGTCATTGTGCAGTCTCGATAGCTCCGCCGAGTTCTCGTCGTGACAGACGGCGGCGCGTACTCCGCGCACTTTGTTGGCCACCATGGAGACGCCGATTCCGGAGCCGCAACAGAGTATGCCGCGCTGGTAATCTCCCCTGCTCACCGCTTCCGCCACCGCCCTGGCGAAGTCGGGATAGTCGCAGGATTCGGTGCTGTGGGTGCCGAAGTCTTCGAACTCGACGCCGGCAGCCTCGAGGACCTGCTTGATGGCTTCCTTGGTCCTATAGCCCGCGTGATCGCTTCCCAGGGCGAGAGGCGCTCCTACGAGATCGTTTTTGTTATCTATCAACTACGTAGTTCTCCCATAAATCGGCAAAAAGGCTTTGGCTTCCAGGCTTTGCCGGTGGTATATTAGCGCTATCTCATCGCTGATGATATTGCTCGAGATCTCTCCAAATTTTACTCCAGTGCGCAGGAGCACAGATTTATGCCGATTGATGATGTCACTGATGCCCAGAACCAACATGGCGGAGAAGCACAGCCGGACCCGGCTGAAGGCGCCAGAAGCGAGGTCTATGGACAACCTCAGACACGTCTTGCCGGCTCCGTAGAGCAGGGTCAGGAGCAGGGTCAGGAACAGGGTCAGGAACAGGGTCAGGAACAGGATCAGGGTCGCACTGAACCCGAGCTACCCGCCAAGACCCGGGCCGCCACCGAGCACATGGAATACAACCGGATCTTCCAGGGCGACGCCACCTCGCCGGGAGCGGAGACATCCCCTGAGCTCAAGGCTCATCAGGATCGGATTGCCGAGTTGTTCGGCAGCAACGATCCCCAGAAGACCCTGGGCGCTGTGGATAGTTTCGTCGATGCCGGAATCCAGTCTTTCAACGTCACCACCAAGGACGGCAAGAGCTACTCTTTCCGCATGGAGAACGTAGACGTCAACGGCAAGACAAATAAGCAGATGACCCATCTCTTCGTCACCCCGCAGGGTGGCAGGGAGCAGGTGGTCATGCGAGGGGTGGAGCTGCAGAGCCCCCAGGAAGGCGGACCACGTTTCGACCAGCAGCGCAACGCCAGGGGCGAGCATGTGAGTTTCGCCGGCAACGGCGGCGGTGTCATGGAAGGCATCCAGGGCAATCTGGACGGCGCCACCCTGACCATGACCGACAAGGACGGCAAAGAGGTCAAGGCTACTTTCGTCAAAGGGGAAGACGGCAAGATACAGATCAAGATGGAATCTCCGGAGGCTCAACCGAAGGCCAACGAGATTCCCAGCTCCGCCGACATCGAGAGAGATCTGAAAGAGCATCCGGACCAGGTTCTGCCCAGGCTGTCCGATCCCAATACTCCTCCCGAGTACAAGATCAAGATGCTGGACAAGCTAGCCGGTCTCGGAGTCACCCATATAGACGTCAAGGATGCCAGCGGCCGGACCCATACTTTCCAGCCTGTGGTCCAGCAACTCGAGAATGGCGTTCGTTCGGTGCAGCTCCAGGCCGACGGCAAGACAGTGATGCGCGGTCTCACCCGCGGCGAGGATGTAGCGCCCCAGTATGACGGGGACAAAGCCCTTCCTTATTATGACGAGAACAAAGCCGCTCTCGACTTCGACTGGAGCAATTCGGAAGTGACTCTGCGTCTCGCCCCCGGTGCCGATGGTGCCGAGCGCGAGCCGATCAAGTTCCCCGTCGGCAAAGTCGGCGGTGAAGGCACCGACACCAACCGGACCATGGCCGAGGCGGCCAAGCCTGAATATGCAGACAATCCTCCCTGGCAGGGAAGCAGCGTTGCCGGTCTCTTCTCTGATCGCAGCCTCTGGAGCCGGGGAAGCACCGCAGCTGTGGCTTCTGTCCTGGAGAAATCCGGCGTGCCGGTTACGGCCACCGCCAGCGCCTCGGATCTGGCCTCCCAGATGACCAAGCTGGTGGAATCGGGCCAGTACCGGGGAGGAGTCGTCACTGATGCTTCTCAGCTTAAAGATCTGCCTCCGGGGGCGGTGGTCATAGCCCGCCAGCAGGTGGAGCAGGGCGGCAGCGAGTGGCCCGACGGCAAGCGCTATGCTTCGCACACGGCCCTCAAGGCGGACGGCGACAGCATGTATCACATCAGCAATCGCCCCGGGGACGATTCCGGTCTCTGGCGCAAAGACAGCGTCGATTCCGCTCTTCCCAGGGACAAGTTCACCGACTATATGGTTTTCGTCCCGAATCAGCAAGCTCGGCCGGAGGCAAGTGAGGGCGAAACCCAGCCCCAGGTCGAAGACAAGAATCTGGACATGGCCAGTCTGCTCAGACACCCGCAGCACGGACTCGGTCTCGACTTTATCACCCCTGATGCCAGCGATGCAGAAGTGGATACGGCTCTCAAGGCTAAAGTCGCAGAGGGCAAGGGCTGGAGCGTGGAAGAAGGCGGCAAGGAGGAAGGTGGCATAAAACTGGAGGTCAAGCCAGGGGATATATTCGCTGCCGAATCCGGCGGTCAGACCAGGATCGCCATGGCGCGCCAGGAGCAGGACGGCACCACCGGCATCATAGTGATGAACGAGGGGCGCTATGCCAGGGGGACGGATCTGGGAGCGGTTTTCCCGGATCTGGCGGAAGGCGCCAAGATACGTCGTTACCGTTATGCGCCCCAGGAAGGCAGTCAGACCGGTGATCAGACCGGTGATCAGACCGGTGATCAGACTGGTGATCAGAGCGGTGATCAGACCGGCGATCAGGGCAACAGACCGACTTTCAAGAGCCTCTTCGAAGCCCTCAAGGACGAGAATGTTCGGAAAGGATTCGGTCTGGAGGATCTCAGCAATCCCGCCGACAACTTCGCCGATCTGGACAAACAGCTAGAGACGCTCGCCGCCGAGAAAGCCGACCGGTTCACCCGGGACAGCCAGGACAGGGCCGCCGTCAATGGCAAGCTCCAGAACCAGCAACTCGAGCCGGGCACTTTCGTCACTGCGGTTGACAAAGCCACCGGGGAGACGAGAGTGGCGGCGGTGGGAAGCAATCGCCAGCTCTATGTCTGGGGCGCCGACGGCAGTATGTCTTCGACCACCAAGGTCGAAGAAGCCTTTGCCGGTATGAATTTCGACAATGTCACTGTGACTGCTCGCAAGCCGGAAGCGGTTCAGAGCGGCGAGCAGCAAGATCCGCCGGAAGAAACGGCCCTGGCTTCGGTGCTCAAACAGGAGGCATTCCGCAAGCTCTACGGTCTCGAGTGGTTGCCCGAAGGCATAAGCGACGGAGCTGCTCTGGATGCGGCTCTCGATGCGAAGGCCAGGCAGGATCAGAATCTCAGACGCCGCGAGATTAAGAGGCAGGACATAGGCTCCTCCTTCAATTTCGAGCAATTCGATATCGTCTCGGCTATGGACAGGGATGGTGCCATGCGAGTGGCTTTCTATGAGCGCGGCCGTAACTTCAGCTATATGGCCAGTGACGGAACCTGGAAGACCGGCACCTTCGCCGAGGTCTTCCCTGCCGATAGCTATCAGGCCAAGCTCATGCTCAGCCGCAGGCGCCAGTATACTTCCGGGCCTTGAGAATAGAGCCTATTTGTAGGCTGCCAGCATGCGGCAACGCAGCTCGTTGATGTCTTTGGGCGTCTCGAAGCGGTGCTCGGTGGCTTCCACAGCTTTCATGCGATCCACCCGGAAGATGAGAAAATCGTCGCGCTCGTGGCAATAAGCCACCACCAGCCACATGCCGTCTTCCTGGAGGAGAACCAGGGGATTGAGAAGAACCCTGTCCACGGTCTCCCGGTCGATACTGTAATAGCTCGCTTCCACGGCTCTATGCTTGAGAAGGGCTTTCTCGATCACCGGCAGTTTGTCGTCCACCGAATACATCGGATAGGAGAAAGTCTCTTCGCAGAGATAGCGCTCGCACTGCTCCTTGAAGCTCCTGCCGGCCGGAGAAGGCTTGCGATCCTCGTCGATATGAGCCGGCTCGGGAAAAATAGAATCACCGAGATCACCGCTGCGGCTATCGAAGGGACCGGAGAATCCGGCATGGTGCTCGGAATCGGCTGATGGGTCGTCGGCGAAGGGAGGCCAGTCGCTGCCGGTGGTGGTGAATCCGGACTGCTCAGCGCCGGTTCGGAAGTCCAGCCCATCGATAGATAGCTGTCTTACCGAAGTGTCATTGAAGAAATCATGGCCCCATAGCTCATCGATATCCGACTCCAGATATGCGAGCTCGAGCTCCTCGAGGTCTTCCATGTCCTCGCAACCGAGAACCGAGTCGACAATGGCGTCGGCTAGCTCGTTGCTCATGCTCTGAAGCTGGGGAGTGACCTTTTCGCTGAGCTTCTCGATGATCTCGGCAATGAGCTCGTCTTTCTGCTCGGCATGAATGGTAACGCCTGCCACCAGTTTGTCGAAAAGCCTGGCCCCGGTTAGGAGCAGGAAACACTCTTCCTGACTTAGCTCAAGCTGCTTCTCTTCGTCCATAAGAATTTTTCTCTATATGCCTTGTTCAATGTTCCACGAAGGGACTGCTCTCAAATCTCGACACGGAACCCTTCCTGAGAGTCCGACAATAACGGCCTATAGCTCTAGCCTAGCACTGCAAGGAAGATTACGGTAGTTTTATCTTTGATTTGCCCGATTACATTCGTTCCGGAGCGGATACACCGATGATTCTGAGCACATTGGAAAGAACCTGTCTGGTAGCCATTATCAGCCCGAGCCTGGCACAGGTAACCGATAAATCGCTGGTGATCACCCTCGAGACCTCGTAGAACTTTTGCAGATCATTTGCCACTTCGTAGGCATATCTTGCCAGTTTGCCGGGCTGCGATGCTCTGGCGGCTTCCTCGACCTCGTCGGTGAATGCCTGTAATTTGAGGACCAGGTTCTTTTGATGGACGAAAGCTTCGTCCTCTTCGTCGAAGGCGGCGGCGAACACAGAGGGATCGCTCTTATAGAGAGCTTCCCACTGGCCCAGTTGCGCCCGGCTCACGGCAGGCTCGCTCTCGTCGCCCTCGTTTCCGCCGCCGGGCTCCAGGGCCCGGCGAATGATCGAGCAGCAACGGGCATGGGCGTACTGTATATAGAACGCCGGATTCTCCCTGCTGGTTTGCTTCGCCAGCTCCAGGTCGAAGTTGATTGGATTCTGGGGATTGGATTCAGCCAGGTAATAACGCACGGCATCCACGCCCACCTCTTCCATGACCTCATCAAGGGTGACGACGGTGCCCCGGCGTTTGGACATACGCACGATCTTGCCGTCCCGGTTGAGATTGACGATCTGGGTGAGGATGACCTCGAGCCTGGCCGGGTCCTGTCCCAGGGCTTTGACTACGGCTTTGAGACCGGGTACCTGACCGTGGTGATCGGCACCCCAGATATTGATCATCAGGTCGTAGCCCCGCTCGAATTTGTCGAGATGGTAGGCTGCATCGCCAGCCAGATAGGTATAAGAGCCACTGCTCTTGCGCAGGACCCGGTCCCTTTCATCGCCGAGCTCTTTGGCTTTGAGCCAGAGCGCGCCTTCGGACTCATAGGTGTAGCTCGAGCCGGTGAGCTTGTCGATGGCTTTTTCGAGCTTGCCGCTCTTGTGCAGAGTTTTCTCCGAGAACCACCGGTCGAAGCGGACACGCAACCTCTCCAGGAGATCTTCGTGCTCTTTGCGGATGATCTCTTTGATAATCTCGCCTGTCTTGACGGTGGCTGTCTCGGCGTCCAGAGTGAGCAAGCCGTCTTTCTCTTCGGCGATGATCCGGTCCACATAGTGAGCGATGGAGTCTTCCGGGTAGCCTGATTCCGGGTATTCGACCTCTTTCCCCAGCTTTCGCTGGTAACAGGCCCAGGCGCAATTGGCCAGCTGGGTTATCTGCTCGCCGGCGTCGTTGACCAGGAACTCTTGCTCGACCCGGTAACCGGCGAAGTCGAAGAGATTGGCCAGGCAGCTTCCCAGGACGGCTCCCCGCCCGTGACCGATATGAAGGTCGCCGGTGGGATTGGCCGAGACATACTCGATATTGACGTGCTCGTTCTTGCCTAAATCCAGCCTTCCGAAGTCGTCTCCTTTTTCGTGGATCTCTTTGAGAGCTTCACAGAGCCAGCCCTTGCCGAGCTGGAAATTGATGAATCCAGGATTGGCGACTTCCAGCCTGGCGATGCCGTTCTTGCCGTGCTCTTTCTCGATATATTCGGCCAGGACGCCGGCGATCTTGATTGGCGGCGCTTTGAGATGACGGGCGAGCTTGAGGGCGACACCACAGGCGAGGTCACCATGCTCCTGAAGCTTGGGCACTTCGATGACGATAGGCTCGGGGCAGGCGCCTTCGGCCTTGATGGCGCCGTCACCGGCAGCCTTGTTGTAAGCCTCTTCGACGATTCCTCTGAGCCTGTTCTTGATCATTTATTGACACCGCTTTTGACACCGCACAATTCATCCACTATGGCGTCGGCAAAGTCACCGGCGGCCTCCGGACCGTTGGCTGTGATTATTCTTCCGTCTCTGACCACAGGCTCGCTCACCAGTGTTGCGCCGCCATCGGCGAGAGCTTTTATCGACTCGGGCATCTCCCAGACAGTCGCCTTTTTGCCCCGGAGCACACCGGCATTGGCCAGAACAGCGCCTGATAGACAGATGGATGCCACCACTTTCCCTTCTCCCTCGGACTGGCGAAGCAGCTCATGCAGGTCGGTATCATGCCAGAGATGCTCGGGAGAGCCCATGCCGCCGACCACTATGATCGCGTCGGGTTTCATGGCAGACAGGTCTTTGATCAGAACGTCCGGTGTGGCGGAGCCACCGAGCATACCCTTCGAGACCGAAAGGCTCTTGCTGGCCACCACTGTCCTGGCTCCTTCAGACTCCAGTCGGGCTTTCGGGGTGAAGAGCTCCTCGTCCCGGAACTGATCGGCAGCGATCACCAGGGCGACATTGATTCCAGTCAGTTTTCTCTCCGACATAATCCACTTCCTGCTGAGACTACTTCTGATCGGGGCTGAAGATATTCTGCATGTTGCGGAGTAGTTTCTGCCAGCGAATCGGAATCTGATCCTGCTCCCGGCCGCCGCCTCTTCCCTGGCGTTTCTGCAACTCATCCCGGATGAGGATCTGGAGCTTCTCTTTTTGAGCTTCGTTGAGGATCTCTTTTTTCTTGGTCCAGATGCTGATGGCGAAGCTCTTGAGCTCGCTGTTCTCTTTGTCGATCTTCTGCTGCAGCATAATCAACTCGGTCGGGTCGGAGTTGGGGCTGGCCATGAGCTTTTTGAGCTGTTGCTGCTTTTCCTGTATCTTGGGATGCATCTTCTGGTAAGTGTCGAACCATTGCTGATCCAGTTGCTGGATCTTGAGGCTCTGGTCGTTAGTGAGGTCGAGCTTCTCATAGTCGATATTGCAGTGACCGCAGGGGGCGTCACCCTCTGCCCGGGCCGGATTATGGACCAGGGCCAAGACGAAGGTGCTGAGAATCAGCGCCATCATCAGCCTCACAGTCGTCTTCTTATTGCTCATAGATCACTGCCTCGGCAAAACTACCAGGCTCCTCAAAACTCGATTCTATCAAGTAGGCTTCTGCCGAAACAGGCTTGAAACTCCCATCATCAGGCATACACAGCCATACTGCCACAGTGGCGAAGAGTCCGATAACGGCGGCAGCCGCTGCTGCTACCACGGTGAAACGCGGTCTGGCTTGTTTTGGCTTGCCGGGTGTGGCAGCCGCCTTGGGCCGGAATGGAACCACCTGCATGCGATTCTTGATCTGAGGCCAGAGGTCGAAGTCTTCGGGGATGTCCGGCTGGTAGTTCGTCCTGATGAAATCACCGACGCTCGTAAGACCGTCGAAATTCGTCCGGCAATTGATACAGTCCACCAGGTGCTGGGTGATGGCACGATGACGGGCGCCGGGTACTTCCTGATCTATAAAAGGAGAGAGCTCGCCGACGATAATTTCGCAGTCGGCGGTGAGTCTGATTCTGACGGCTTCCCAGACATCGGTATCGACATTTTCGGGCAGTTCCAGCCCCTTGGACAGAAGCTGGTTAGTGCGATTCAGCAATTTGAACTGGTCCAGGCAGTCAGCACAATCGTTCAGATGCTGCTTGACCCCTTCCTGGGCTGCCGGGGGCAGCTCACCGTCGAGATAGGCGGAGAGGTCCTCTTTCATGACCTCGCAAATCGAAGCCATTTCGTCCTTGACGGCGTCCCAGATGTCCGGCATGTCGGTCTGGTCCGGCTCGCTCTCGTCCTTGAGGAAGGCGCTCAGGCTCTTGAGGGTCTGGAAGCGAGAGGCGCAGTCCTTGCACTCGGTGAGATGGCTCTCGAGGCCGGTCTTCTCCTCGCCCTTGAGCTCGTTGTCGAGCAGAGCGGACAAATCTTCCTGAATATCGGCACAAGTCCTTACCATTAGCCGGAAACCTCACTGGCTGATTCGGCGCTTTCGTTTTCGAGGTAAGGTTTGAGCAACTCTTGCAATTTCGTCCGTGCACGGGCGATCCGCGACTTGACGGTACCCATTTCGGTCTTGGTGATTACTGCAATTTCCTCGTAGCTCAAACCCTCCACCTCTCTCAAGACGATGGCGGTCCGAAACTGTTCCGGCAATTTCAACATTGCTTGTCTAATTACTGTAGAAAGTTCTTGATTGAGCATATTCTCATCCGGCACCTCCGACTCGTCGGGGATATCCCGGGTGCTGCCGCCGTCCGATTCCTCGTCGTCCAGGGAATCGTCCATGGATACCGTAGGGAGCTTGCGGGGGCGTTTACGAAGCTCGTCGTAGAAAATATTGGTGACGATTTGAGTCAGCCAGGACCGGAACGAGTTCGGATTTCTCAGGTTGGTGATGGACTTCCAGACCCTGATGAAGACTTCCTGTGCCAGGTCCGAGGTGTCCTGCCAGTCCGGGGCGAGCTGGTACAAGAGGGCATAGACCGTCTTCTGGTGCCTCTTTACTAGCTCTTCAAAAGCAGCCGGCTCGCGCTTCTGGCAGGCTATAACCAGGTCGCGGTCGCTTTTTTGAGAGTATGCCGTTGCCATGAAATACCTTTATACTAGATGATTGGGCTTTTAACCTTGCTTCAGTTTAATTCACATGCGGATAGAAATGGTAGCATTGCCGACTGTTCAAAACTATCCTGGCATGCCCGGTCTCGGTGAGCCTTCTAAATAAACCGGGCGGCAAGTAGTTATAGAAAGGCAGTTTTTCGAGGTAATTATCCGTGTCCAGCCGATATCTTTTTACATCCGAATCCGTTACTGAAGGACATCCGGACAAAGTCTGCGATCAGATCTCCGATGCAGTTCTGGATGCCATCCTCAGCCAGGACGAGTCCGCCCGGGTTGCCTGCGAATGTGCCGTATCCACCGGTCTGGTGCTGATGACCGGCGAAATCACCACCACCGCCAATGTCAACTATCAGGACATCGCCCGCAAGGTTATCGAAGATATTGGCTATGTAGACGATAAGGGCGGCGGTTTCGACGCTCATTCCTGCGCGGTCCTCACCGCCATCAACAAGCAGTCTCCGGACATAGCCGGGGGCGTCTTCTCGGCCCTCGAGACCCGGGGCAAGGAGAATGTCGACAAGACCGATCTCATCGGTGCCGGCGACCAGGGAATGATGTTCGGCTTCGCCTGCAACGAGACCCCCGAGATGATGCCCATGCCTATCTCGGTTGCCCACAGAATGGCCAGGCGGCTTTCCGAAGTTCGCCGTAACGGCACCTTAAAATATCTTCGCCCTGATGCTAAGACCCAGGTCACCATCGAATACGAGAACGACAAGCCGGTGAGGGTGGACTCGATCCTGATCTCCACCCAGCATGATCCCGAGATCGACGGTGAGACCGACAATGACAAGATCCAGGAGCGGATTGCCGCGGATCTGAAAGCCTATGTGGTGATGCCTGTGTTCCAGGATCTCTCCATCGCCCCGGACAAAGACACACGTTATCTCTTCAATCCCTCTGGTCGCTTCGTGGTGGGCGGCCCCCACGGCGATGCCGGTCTCACCGGTCGCAAGATCATCGTCGACACTTATGGCGGTTATTCCCGTCATGGTGGGGGCGCTTTTTCGGGCAAAGACCCGACAAAAGTCGATCGGTCCGCCGCTTATGCCACGCGCTATGTCGCCAAGAACATCGTCGGCGCCGGCCTCGCCGATCGCTGCGAGGTCCAGATCGCCTATGCCATCGGAGTCGCCAGACCCGTATCTATCCACGTGACCACTTTCGGCACAGGCAAGATCAGCGACGAGGCGATCACCGAGCTGGTCAAGACCCAGTTCGACCTTCGTCCCGCCGCCATTATCGAGACTTTCCAGCTTCGCCAGCTTCCCGGCCGGGCCAAGGACCACCGTTTCTACAGGAACGTGGCTGCTTACGGACATTTCGGCCGCCCGGATCTGGAGCTTCCCTGGGAAAAACTGGATCGGGTAGCGGACCTAAAAAAGTCTCTGGCTCAGGTTCCGTCAGTGCCTGAGCCTAATAGAGTTCAGGTTTGCGACTAATATTTGGACTGGGGTTTAATTGACCTATTTTCTGCGGATATAATAGGAAATTGGTCCCGCGAGTTGGTAACAAATGATCTCCGGCACTATCAAGGTGAACCCTGACTCGCCGGAAGCGTATTCCGTCGAGTTGGCAGAAGGTGAGACTTTGCAGATAGGGCGAAAGCCCTCGCCGGGCGGCATCAAGAAATTGATCCTGCCTTATCCGGAGGTTTCCGGGCAACACGCCGAAATCCGCTGCAAGCCCGAAGGTTGGACCATCGTCGATTCCGGAAGCACCAACGGCACGTCCATAAACGGCACCCGCTGTACTCCAGGTCGCGAGTACAGTCTCAGAAACGGAGACAAAGTGCGGATCGCCCAGTACGAGATCTTCGTCTTCCCGCCGGAGACTGAGCTCGAGCTCGGCGACGATATGGCGGACGACGATACCCAGGACCGTACCCAGCTTTCGATCAAGTTCATGAATGCCACCATCCTCGTTGGCGATATCCGCAGCTTCACGAGGTTGATGGAGCGTTACCGGTCCGAGCCCGAGCGGGTGATGCAGGTGGCCCAGAGGGTTTTCGATGCCCTCAATGTCGAGATCAACAAGAATTTCGGTTTGCTCGAAAAAATCGCCGGCGATGCCATCATGGCTTACTGGTCCGGCGACAATACCAAGGAAGGCTCCCGCCTGCCAGCCTATCAGGCATGCCTGACGGCGCTCAAGCTGGCGGATCTCACTGCCAAGCTGGCCGCAGACAGGGCTTACTGGCCTTTTGAAGAGCACCCGCTTCATATCGACATCGCTCTGGCCACCGGTCCGGTGGCTGCCGGCGCTCTCGGTCAGGGCTCGGCCAATCCAAGCGTGCTGGGCGATACAGCCAACCTGGTTTTTCGGCTGGAGAAGCTGATCGGTGAGGACACTCCCGGCGATGTCATCGTCGATGGTGTCACTTTCGGTCTCGCCAACGACCGCTGCGATTTCAAGTTTCTGGGCTCCTACGAGATCAAAGGCAAGAGCAAGCCTGTCGACGTCTACAGGCTGTGCGGCATCAAGGGAAGCTAGTCTGTTGCCTGAGTATTCAGAGCTCGATAAGTCGGTCGGCAGGCTCATTGCCGGAAGGCTTCCCGGTCTCGAGCTCGAGGCGGAGCACCGGCAGGCTCTCGGTGATGGTATCCTGGGTGGTATCACCCTTTTTGCCGAGAACTGCTCGGATCTCGAGCAGCTGGCTTCTCTCACCGCCGATATAGTCGAGACCTCCCGGCATGTGCCCTTGCTCACCGTCGACCAGGAAGGTGGTGCCGTGCAGCGTTTCGCCGGGGTGCTGACACCGCTTCCCTCCCCTATGGCTCTGGCTGCCACCGGCTCCCCGGAGACTCTGGCGGCGATTACCCGAATCAGCGCCGAGCAGCTCAAGCTCCTGGGCTTCAACTGTCTTCTCGCTCCGGTGCTCGATGTAATCAGCAATCCAAGTAATCCGATTGTATGCACCCGCTCTTTCGGGACAGTCCAGCAGCTCTGCCAGAGCCTCGGCGAGATCGTCGCCAGGACCATCAGCGATGTAGGTCTGGTGCCGGTGGGCAAGCACTTCCCCGGCCATGGCGCCACCCGTGAAGACTCGCATGAAGATCTGGCCGTCAGCAAAGTCGATCTCGAGAGGCTCTGGGGTGTCGATCTGGCTCCTTTCAAAGATTGCCTGCCTGTTCTTCCGGCTGTGCTCACCGGGCATATCTGGGTCCAGGCCGTCGATGAGGAGCCGCTTCCTGCCAGTCTCTCGAAGAGAATCACTACTTCCATTCTCCGGGAGTACCTCGGCTTCGACGGTATCATCATGACCGACGATCTGACTATGAAAGGAATCACCGGCCACTACGGCATGGGTGAGGCGGCGGTGATGGCCATCGAGGCCGGTGCCGATCTGCTTCTCGTCTGCGGACCTTTCGAAGAGTCCGAGGAAGCCCGCCGGGCCATCGTCGAGGCGGTCAGTTCCGGGCGCCTGAGCGAGGCTCGCATCGCCGCTTCTCTCAAGCGTTTGAAGCACAAGTTCGGAAGGCGCCCCCAGGCGACCTCGCCTTCTAAGAATAAGGGTCGGTTCGCCAGGCTGAAGAAGCATATAGAAGAGTCCCGGGCTGTCTCGCAGGAGGCATCTCTGGAAGCGATTACGGCAACCCGGGGGAGCGCTCATCAGCTTACCAGCGGGCCCTGGAAAGTGATTGTTCCAAACCACCCGCGTTACAGTCTCGATCTTGCCCGCCACCTGAATGGCTATCTGAATGCGCGTCTCGAGGCGCCTGTCGAGGAGATTCGTTATAGCCTCGAGCCCTCATTCGAGGAAGCCCAGGAGATTGCCCGGTCCTGTCAGGACTATAACTGCCTTTTCGTCACTTTCCGCTGCCTGATCAATCGCGAGCAGATGCGGGTGGGCCAGATGGTGGCGGATGCCTGCAAGGGCAAAAAGATAGCCATTACCACCGACACGCCCTTCGATCTCGATGGTTTGCCCGACTGGCCTACTGTCATCGCTTCGTTCGATCCAAGCGATCAGGCTATGATGGCTTTAGCGAGCGTGCTTTCAGGGGAGCTTCGAGCCCGCCATTCCACCTATGTGCAGTTCCTCTATGAGGGGCTCAAGAGGCTGAGAGAGCAATCTTTGAAATGACCGAGAGCAATGAGAAAAATTCCCGGGTGATGGCTTACCTCAAAAAGGTTGGCAAGCTCATGATCTTGTTCGTGATCTTGGGCTGCGTACTGCTCACTTTTGCGGTCTGGCTCGTCTCCAGCGTCATTTCCCGGAATCTTGCCCAGTACGGACTGTGATGAGCTCGTTTCCCATCTGGAAGAATGCGGCGAAGGTTCGTTTTGCCGCCTCGACAATGGCGGCCTCCTCCGTCTCGTCGAAGCCGGCCTCGTTCATGGTGGCTTTGAAATCCAGCCAGTATTTCATCTGGTTTTCCTGATAGCGATCGAAATAGCTGGCGCCCTGGCGGGTGCTCAGTCCGAGACCGTCTCTCAGTTTGCCTGCCATATACTTGGCACCATGGGTGCTGCCCTCGAGAACATAGAGAATGCCCAGAAGGGCGCAGGGCTGGCTGTCCCGCAATTGCTCCATGTCGGCCATCAGTTTCGCCGCTCCCGGGACCGCTTCGGAAGCGGCTTCGTATCGATCCGCCTCGATGCCGAAGTGAGCGAGATCGCCCTTTAGATTATCCAGATCCAGATGCCGGTCTTTCAAGACCCTCTTGATCTTTTCGGATTCCGGGATCTCGCTCCGGCTCGCCGTTTCGAGATTGACGGCAAGATGTTTGTGAAGCAGATAGAGCTGGCAGAGATAGGCAGTATATGCCGGTCTCTCGATCTTCCCCGAGCCCAGGAGTTTCTGGAACTCATGCGCTTCCGTGGCATCGTGAAGGGTTCTGGTGCCTTCTTTGAGAGTCTCCATTATGGTCTTGTCTTGCATATCATTCATATCTTTCCTTCCTTCCTGAAAGCCGCTCTCAAAAGCCTGTCTCGGACGCCATCCCAGTCTGGATCAGCCGGCGGCGACTCGACGACGATCCAGTCCGGAGCCGAAGTGTCGAGAGAGCGCAGGCTGGCGTAGAGGTCTTTGCCGTAATGCTCGCGATTTTTTTCCGCCACTATCCATGACGAAGCGAAAGTCCCGGGAGGCTGGCGGAAAGAAAGCACCGCCGCGGTCTTGTTCTGAGAGGCGAGCTCCCCGAGAAAGCGCTCTAGATCTCCTTCCTGGACGATGACCAGGGGACGGCTCGGGGCATAATGGCTTTTCATCGAGCCCGGGGCTCTCGGAGTCTCGGCTCCGGTCTCTCTCGAATCGAGATCGAGAGCGGCTCTTATGGCCGTCTCGGTAATCTGCCCGGGTCGAAGGATCCTCCAGCTCTCTCCTGTAAGGTCGACGATGGTGGACTCGATTCCGACCCGGCAGGGACCGCCATCCAGGACATAGCTCACCTCGTCCCCGAACTCGGCGGCCACGTCCTCGGCTCGCGTGGGGCTGAGACGTCCGAATTTGTTTGCCGAGGGGGCGGCGATTCCACAAGAAGCGGCCTTTTCAATCAGCTCGAGAGCCAGAGGATGACCGGGAATTCGCAAGCCCACGGTATCCTGACCGCCGGTCACCTGATCGAGAACACCTTCTTTGCGCCGGAGTACAAGAGTAAGTGGTCCGGGCCAGAATGATTCGGCCAGGACAAAAGCTGAGTCGGGGATTGCCACCGCCCACTCCGAAAGCAGGCTGACATCGTGAATATGAACGATCACCGGATGGTCCGTCGGTCTTCCCTTGGCTCTATAGAGCCGGGTCAGGGCATCAGGGCTGGTGGCGTCGGCACCGAGCCCGTAGACCGTCTCGGTGGGAAATGCCACCAGCTCTCCCCTGTTGATGAGTTCGGCGGCGAGCTCGATATCTTTGCCGATGCTCATTGGTCCGAATTTAAAGCTCCCCTGAGAGCCCCCCTCAAGGCCCCCCTCAAGGCCCCCCTCAAGGCCCATGGATTAGCGCTGGTGATTTCGACATCCACCAGGGTTCCTCTGAGGCTCTCGGGACCTTCGAAATTGACGAGTTTGTTTGTTCTGGTGCGGCCGGTGAGGCGCTCCGGATTTCGTTCGCTCTGTCCTTCCACCAGCACCTCAACGGTCTTGCCCAGATAACGCTTGTTGCGGCGGTGGCTCACTTCGCTCACCACGGTGTTGAGAAAGCGCAGGCGCTCGTATTTCTCTTCTTCGGGTAATTGATCCGGCCAGTTCGCCGAAGGGGTATGGGGCCGCGGCGAATAGGCGGCGGTATTGCAGGAGTCGAAGCAGATCTCTTCTACCAGCCTGACTGTGTTCATGAATTCGTTTTCAGTCTCCCCGGGAAAACCGACGATGAGATCGGAGGTGATGGCAGCGTCCGGGATTCTATCTCTGATTCTCTCCACCACTCGTCTGTAGGCGTCGACATCGTGTCCCCGGGCCATCCGCCTGAGGGTGCGATCGTCGCCTGCCTGGATGGGGATATGGAAATATTCGCAGGCAGAGGCCACTTCTTTCACCGCATCGATGATGGCATCTTGAAGATCTCTTGGGTGCCCGGTGATGAAGCGGATTCTCTTGATGGGCTCGAAACGGCCGGCCAGGCGAATGAGCTCGCCGAGATTGGTGGCCGGATCGAGATCGTGACCGTACGCAGTGACATTCTGACCCAGGAATGTCACTTCCTTGTAGCCCGCTCCGGCGAGCTCCTCCACTTCCTCCATGATCTCTTCCGGGGTGCGGCTCTTCTCTCGTCCCCGGACATAGGGAACGATGCAATAAGTGCAGTTGTAATCGCAGCCATAGATTACCGAGACCCAGGCGCTGAAGTCGCTCTGTCTGATTACCGGCAGCTCGGGCAGGTCTTCGGGCAATTCCTGGAAGACCTCCACTACTCGTCTGCCCTCGTCTCTGGCCTTGACCACCAGATCGGGAAGGCGGTGGAGATTATGGGTGCCGAAAACGATGTCTACATAAGGGGCCCGCTTGATCATCGCTTCCCCGGCATCCTGGGCGACACAGCCTCCCACGGCGATAAGGGCGCCTTCCCGGCTGTCTTTCACCTTTCGCCAGGCGCCCAGATAGCTGTATACCTTGTCCTCGGCGCCTTCTCTAATGGCACAGGTATTGAGGATCATCAAATCTGCGGACTTCAGATCGGCGGTCTGGCTGTAGCCGATCTCATCGAGAAGACCGAGCATATGCTCGGAGTCGGATTTATTCATCTGGCAGCCGAAAGTCTCGACATAGACTTTCCCCGCGGTTTTCTTCTTGTCTTTCGTAGTCGCTGTCATCGGTTCGAACCAGGATGTTGCGCTAGTTTACTAGATGTCGAGTATTAGCGCTCGAGGATCGAGCTGTCCGTTGACCGAATATTACAGGCTCTGCTTTTTGATCGACTCGATTTCCTGGATCTGGCGGCAAAAAGAGTCGAAGGAATTCTTCAGCCATTCGATGCGCTCGCTGTGGCTGGCAGGCGGGATCAGGTCGTTGCTTCCGCCTGAGAAGATTACCCGGTGCTCGCCGTTCTCGTTTTTAGCGATGGTCAGTTCTAGGGTGTGCACGTCGGAATTCTCGCAAGTTTGAGGGGTGCCATAATAGCAGGTGGAGGCGAGCCCGGAATCGCCAGGCCCGTGCGGGACGATTTCCGGAAGCCGGAAGTAATGAGGTTTCTTGAGGCTATCCGGAAGGGGTTTCTTACAGGATTTTTATGAAAGTGACTGCAATCGGATTCATCTATGCGTGCCTGGTTTCTACGGTCGCTCTCTTTCTGCTCGGCGGCTGCGGGGTAAACGCGAACAGGTTGGCTCGGACCATGGCGGTGGAGTCCCCGGATCTGAGCAAACCCGGGGAATTCAAATGCGATTCTTTCTCATTCAAATATCCGGGAAACTGGCAGATCGACATGAAGAGACATCTTGCCAATCAGATCTATGACGACATGGTCCGCATCAAGGCAGGCAGGTCGCCGATGGCCAGCTCGATTGATATAACGCTCTTCAACTCTCCTTATAGCGAGAGTTTCGCTGCCGATCTGGTGAACCAGGTCGGCACTGCCGGAGTCCCTGAGACCGACAAGCCCGCGCCCATAACCTGGGGCGGTATCCAGGGACTCGGTCAGAAAACCAGGCTCGATCCCGGGGATCTCGTGTACAGCTATTTCTTCTGCCCCGCCAGTGGTGGCAAGAAAATGCTCGTCGTTCATTATGGCGGCTCGGACGATGTAGTGTCGAGGACACAGAGCGGCTTCGATCTGATCGAGAAGACTTTTAGAATGTATAGGTGAACGGGACCACATGCTTTGATTTGACGGCCACCCCGCCGTCTCCTACCACCGCTCCCATGATCGCTCCTACCAGAAAGGGAGGGTAGATGTCCACGGTGGTCTCAACGCTGACCTCTCCGTCTACCGAGCCCCGGTAGGGCGGTGGTGGGACATCGCGAACCGTCTCGATGATTTTCATATCGTCTCGGACTTTCACAGGAAGGTTGGAATGATAGATTCTTTCGATCACGGCAATCGCTCTTTGATACGGAGCCTTGCCGGGTACCACGTCCCGATTCGTTGCCAGGGTGGCGTCCCCCGGGGGACCGGAGGCGGCCGCCCTGGCCGCATCGCGGCAGACCACATCATTGAGGGCGGCACCGGTACCGAGAATACATAAATCGATCACGACCAGAAGCACCGGGACCAGGAGCGCCAGGGCGGCGGCCAGCTCGGTCAGGCTCTGAGCGCGCATGCCGCGCCGGGCGAATACTTTCCTTCTCATTTTCAATAGCACCATAGACGACGTGTATCACTTTCCATTTATTGCCACCGCATCGCCAGGCGCAATTAGCGGGGACCTCGTATGAGATTTTTCTCCTTTCCGGGCATCCCTAAATTCTCGACACGGTGTTGTAGTTGGCAAAGAGGCGGGTGCAAGGCCAGTCCGCCAGACAGCTCAAATAGAAGATCGAGGAAAGTGAAATGGAAAAGAAAAATCAGAATCGCAGGGCAGGAGGATTGAGACTGGCTCTGGCTCTGCTCATCACGGCCAGCGCCGCGGCAAACTCAATGGTGGCTCCGGTATCGGCAGAAACGACAGGCAAGCTCAATATGCCGAAAGCGCTCCCTAAAAAGAGGATCGGCGCCCGGACTACTTATACGCCTGACTTGCTTCTCGTGATGCCCAGTCGAAATGCGGAAGACGACGATATAAAGAAAGCGCTCGAGGATGCCAATGGGACCGTTATCGGAACCATGGGCGAAGGTCGCCTGAAGTGTCTGATCGTCAGAACCGAGAAAGGCAAGCTCGAGCAGACCGAGAAAAAGCTGAAGAAAGATTCGAAGCACTTCGCCACCATCGGCCGCAACTATAAGCTGGGAGCCCACTTCATCCCCAATGACAGCAGCTTCCCGAGCCAGTGGCACCTGCCTGCCATCAATTGCCCCAAGGCCTGGGACGACTCGCGAGGAGGGCTGACCAAGATCGCTATCTTCGATACCGGCTGTCAAGCCAATATCGCCGATCTCTCCGGCAAGACGCAGAAAGGCTATGATGCCACCACAGTCGGCGCCCGGCTCACGGTCCTGGCTGGACCCGGGCCGCTCGGCGATATCGCCGGCGCCATCGGCGGAGCTCTCTCCAAGGGCGCTCAGGAAGACGTCCATGGTCATGGCACCTGGGTCGCCACCACCGCTGCCGCCACCGCCAACAATTCCACCAATACTGCCGGAGTCGCTCCCGGAGCGACAGTCTATCCTGTACAGATCGCAGGATCCGACGGGCAGACCGATGATATCGCGATCATGGCCGGCCTGCTCAATATGCTCGCTACAGGTAACCGGATCGTCAATATCAGCTATGGTGCCGCCCCGCCGTTCGGTCTCACCAATGCCTTGATTCACGCTCCTCTGCACGCCTATATGCAGGAGTTCCATGATCTCAAGGGTGGTCTGATCTTCCTTTCTTCAGGAAATGACGGCAGCTTCGATCCCAATCCTCCCCAGCACTATTACAATGTGGTCACCGCCATCGACAACACCATGACTCTTGCCGACTTCAGCAACTATGGCATGTCCACGACCTTCACGGCCCCCGGCGCCGGTATTCTCTGCTCGGACCGCGACGGTACGGTGAAGTCCGTGAACGGGACCTCTTTCTCGTCGCCTGTGGTAGCTGGAATCGCGGCGCTCATCTGGAATGCCAACCCCGCCCTCCCCAATGTCTGGGTGGAGCACATTCTCAAGGCCAGCGCCATCAAAGCCGGTTCCTCGCCCTGGACTCACTATTACGGCTACGGCATGCCCGATGCCAGAAAGGCCGTGAAGATGGCCAGAGGCGGACTCTAAAGAGTCCTGATGCTGCCCGACTCTGATGAGCGGGCAGCATTCATTATCCCGTCACCTTAGAGGAGATTCAGGATCAGCGGTCCTAAATCGGGACCCGGACGCGGTAATGACACTATGCAAGGAGAGTGGAAGATGAGCAGAGCAAGTAGAACATCGAGAAACAAGAAAGGGCACGCAATCAGCGAATTCAGCGCCGCCTTCGTGTTTTTCGTCTGTTTCGTGCTCGTGCCTCTGATCGATTTCGGATTCGTTCCTCTGCGATATCTGATCAGTCAGGGCGTGCTCAATGAAGCGACTCACAGGCTGTCTCTGTCCCAGAAACGCTCGGAAGCTTACAACCTTCTAGACGGTGATTTCTGGTGGCGGAATTTTCTGGACAAATGTGGTGTCACCGTTACCGATACCAGTATGAATCTTCTGGTTTGCGGGCAGAGCGCCTCGGATTCGATGTCCTGCCCCAAGGACGCGACCCTGACCGCCGACTGGCTGCCTGGTGGCGGCAAGGGCCCGTGCATATACAGCATCGAGGTCACCACGACCTGCGAGATCGCACCGCTCTTCCATGGCAGCGCCGGGCTCCCTGGTTTCACGAGTCCGGTCCCGATTACCCTAAAGAGCCGATCGCAGTGGGAGAATCTCGGTCGCGATCCGCAGACAGGAGCATATTACATCAATGAATAGAAGGCTGAATTCGGTTCTCGTATCGATCTTTTCACCGGTGGTATTTCTCTACTCCCTGGGCGCTCTGCAACCCGCCCACGGTATCGGCGACGCCATCGCCCAGCCCTATGACTGGACGGTGGAGGTGAAGACCGAGCAGCTCGAGAGACAGTTCGAGTACCAGGGCTCCACCATAAGACCGGTGGTGAAAGCGGAAGTGAAATATTACGAGAAGGGAGAGCCCGACAACAAGACCGATTACGAGAATCTCTGGTATCACGACGGCAAGCCCCTGGGTCTCGAGCGCAAGCACAAATACGAGATCACCGAGGGGGAAAGCGTCGAGATTCGGGTCGAGCACAAGACCGGATCCCCCACCAGCGGCGAGTATAAAGCAGCCGCCAACGCCATATCGAGGATTCTTCTCGATTCGTATCTGCACCGTTGCCCGGTGGTGATAGTGCATATCAAGGAAGGCTCCCTGGGCGCCATTTCTTCTTATCTGCAGGCGCGAAACTGGAAAATCCAGACCGAGGAAGCCGACGTCGCAGTGGCTGCCGCAGTCAATCTCTTTCTTCAGGAAGGCGATGACGGTGCCAAGCAGACCCTTTATTACGAAAGCATTTGAGATCGGAGGTTAAAAGAATGAGATCCGCCCGGATTCGCCGTCAGAACGGCAATATCATCGCCCTTGTTTCGTTCATGATTGCCGTGACGGCTGTGCTTTTCCTGATTGCCATGTCCTACGGAGGTCTGGTGTTCATGCAGAACCGCGTGCGGGCCAGCGCCGACGAGATCGCCCTTGTCGGAGCCAGGAAGCTCAACGAGATGGATCGGATCGGCCAGATGAACAATATGGTGGCACGCTGCCGGCAACTGGTCTTCTCCTCCTCCAGGCAGTACAACGAGGCTATGTCCCTCTATCCGCAGATCTCTCACCTGGCCAAGGATCTCTATGATGAGACGACGCTCTCGGCGGTGGAGCTGGAGAGCCAGAGACATCATTTACGCCTGGTCGCCGAGGCGGAGGCAAAGGACGCCATGCAGCAGAAATTCCTCTCGATCATGACCACCTATCCCATGGATCTGCCCTGGCTTTCTGTCGAGATTCCGGTCATGGACGAGTTCAAGGTAGGCAAGCTGAAAGATGTGCAGTCCAATGTCGAGCGCCTGAAAAATATCGACGAGCTGGTTGCTTACGATCAATCCCAGAGCTATGTGAGTAGCGATCCCGGATTGAAACTATACAGAGAGTCCATCGATGCCAAGCTCCCCGGGGCCGATTCGAGCCTGACTTTCAAGCTCGCTTCCCTGGCGCCTCCGGTAGAGAACTCAGTGTCGCCTGCTCGTATGGTCCTCGCCGGATTGTTCGCCGATGTCCCGGGGGATCAGCTCCCCTCCGCCACGAAAGTGAAGATCTCTCTGGTCATGAGCACCGGTCTCGGACCCCATGCCGAAAACACCATGTCCGCCGAGGGCACGGCAAGCGCAACCGGTGCCTGCCCCCAGATGTGAATGGGTCTGGTAGATAGAAAAATTCGAGAGATCCGAGAAATCGCAATATTGCGATTTCTCCAAATCAGCCTCCGGAATTAAAACATCTCACTCAGAAGCTCTTCCGGCTCTATTTTTCTGGCTCTCAAAAGAACATCTTCTCCCAGCCTGATACAGTCGAAAAAGCGGTAGCGCCGGGCTTCGTCGAGGTCCAAGACCCTGCTCGAGGACGTTACCGGAATCGCCTGGCTGTCCGGGAGGAGAAGCGGCGCTGCAACAAAGGCCAGCTCGTCGGCCAGATCGGCTTCGATAAGGGCCCCGGCGAGCCCGGCGCCTCCCTCGCACAAAACAGACCGGATCCCCCGGGATGAGAGATCCTGCAGAACAGCCTCAAGATCGAGGCGTCCCGCGGCTCCGGGCACTTCCACGACAGTTACCCCGGAGCTGTAGTCCGTTTCTCGCATCGCATTTTCGAGGCAATAAATCAGGGTCGGACCGCCGGTGCCGGGATCAAGCACTTTCGCCTGGGGGGGGATGGTGAGCCGGCTGTCGAGAATCACCCGAACAGGATCTCGAATAGAGTCCCGAATAGAGTCCCGGCTGCTTTCTAAATCCCGCACATTGAGTGATGGATCGTCGGCTCGGGCTGTTCCGGCTCCGACCATCACCGCGTCCGTTTCATTTCTCTCCTGGTGGACCCAGGCACGAGCCTCGGGACCGGTGATCCAGCGGCTCTTTCCACTCCGGTCGGCGATGCGCCCATCCAGGGTGACAGCCATTTTGAGAGTGACCCAGGGACGATTCTTTTTGAGAGCCGTGAGAAAGCCCCGGTTCAGCCAGGCGGCTTCCCGGGCGAGCAGACCGACCCGGACATCGATATCCCGGTCTCGAAGCGCAGAAAGCCCCTGTCCGGCTACTTTCGGATTGGGATCTTCCATAGCAGCGACGACTTTCTTTATGCCGGCTGCGATGACGGCATCGCTGCAGGGGGGCGTCTTACCGTGATGACAGCAGGGCTCCAGGCTGACATAGAGAGTGCCTCCCCGGGCCCTTGCGCCTGCTTCCGCCAGGGCATTGGGCTCGGCATGGGGCTCTCCGGCTCTCTCGTGAAAGCCCCGACCGACTATCTCGCCCCGGGAATCCAGAACCAGCGCTCCCACCATGGGGTTGGGGGATGTCCGTCCCCGGCCCTTCTCGGCCAGCTCCAGGCACTGGCGCATGAGTTCTTCGTCGCGGCTATCGAACATTCGATTGTTCCACTCTGAGCTCAGCCGAAAAAGACTTCTGCCACCCTGTAGAGCTCGAGATCGAGGGTCTTCAGCTTGTCGACGGCGCTCTCGACAGGTACTTCGGTGACTTCGCTACCTTGCAGGGAGACCATATAGCCGAACTTCTTCTGATGAACCAGATCTGTGGCATGGACCCCGAAGCGGGTGGCGAGAACGCGGTCGAAAGCGGTGGGGGAGCCGCCTCTTTGAATATGCCCGAGAGTATTGGCCCGGGTCTCGAAGCCGGTGCGCTCTTCGATAATCTGGGCGAGCTTCTCGCCAATATAGCCGGTCTTGGAGTGTCCGAACTCGTCGGTCTCGACTTCCTCCAGGCTGACATTCTCGGTTTCGGCGAAGCGCGCTCCTTCGGCCACCACGACGATGGAATAGTCTCTGCCTCTGCTGTGGCTTTTCTTGATCGCCTCCACCACTTCGTTGATGACGATCGGCTTCTCCGGGACGAGAATGAAATCAGCACCACCGGCGATGCCGCCATAGCAGGCTATCCAGCCGGCATGCCGGCCCATGACCTCGCAGACAAGCACCCGGTTGTGCGACTCGGCAGTAGTATGGAGTCGGTCTATGGCTTCGGCGACAGTGTTGACTGCGGTGTCGAAACCGAAGGTGAAGTCTGTGGCATTCAGATCATTGTCGATGGTCTTGGGAACGCAGACGACATTGAGTCCGTAATCTCTGTGCATCTTGTTGGCAACGCCGCAGGTCTCTTCGCCGCCGACGGCGATCAGAGCCTCGAGACCGTTGTTGTTCATATTGGCGATGATTTTCTCGGGACCGCCTTCGATGGCGAAAGGATTGGTCCGGGAAGTGCGGATGATGGTGCCGCCTCGATTGATGATCGACTCGGTGCTTCTAAGAGAAAGCGGCATGATCATGTTGTCGATGGGACCGCGCCAGCCCTCGAGAAAGCCCACTACCTCGGATCCGTAATTCTTGACGCTGTGCTTGACTACTGCCCTGATAACAGCGTTGAGACCGGGACAGTCTCCACCACCAGTTAGTAGGGCTATACGCATGTTTGAACGCCTCGACGAGATAAAGGAGCGACTTATTAGTATACTGTCGAAGCCCCTTCTGGCATCTCGTTTCATGCAGCCAAATTCATGCCGAAAAACCGGCGATTGTCTTTTGCCTGGCGGTCTCAAGCCCGGCGAACGGTTGATTCGGGGCATAGTAAAACTTCATAACTGCCCTTCTCTTCACCACTAAACATTTAGCTTTGGCAAATATCCAGGCTCTTGGCTGTTTATTGATCTAAAGTAACTTCCTTGACGTTATGTGTGTGCGGGGACAGGAAATTGAATCTCTACGAGTACGAAGCCAAGAAAGTCTTTCAAGATGGCGGTATCACGGTCCCGCCTTCGGTGCGGATCACCCGGCCGGAAGAGCTTGCAAAGGTGCATTTCGGATATCCACTGGTCCTGAAGTGTCAGGTTCTCACCGGTGGAAGAGGAAAAGCAGGCGGGGTCAAATTCCCCAAAGATCTGGAAGAAGGCAAGAAAATCGCTGCCGATCTCCTCAAGCTCGAGATCAAGGGCAGCAAGACAGAGAGCCTTCTGGCCGAGCCGATGCTCAAGATCCGCCAGGAAGTCTATATGGCTGTCACTCTCGATCGCGAGCGAGGCTGTCCTATTTATATCGCCAGCGCCGAGGGCGGCATCGAGATCGAGTCGTCCGACTCGGTGGTAACCATGCCCATCCCTCATCCTTTCCATCCATATGTCGCCCGCAATCTGGCCGGCAAGCTCGGTTTCAAAGGTGCCGAGTTCGTGAAAATCGCCGATGTGGCTGCCAGGCTCTATATGCTGTTCGAGAAATACGATCTCGATCTGGCCGAGATCAACCCGCTGATCATCACCGAAGGCGGCGAAGTCCTGGCGGGCGACGGCAAGATCACCGTGAACGATGATGCCCTGGGGCGTCAGAAAGCTTTTGCCGGTCAACTCGAGAAGCATCTCGTCGATCTTCCCGAGAGAGAGCGCCGGGCTAAGCTCGCCGGGCTCAATCTGGTCGAGCTCGAGGGCAATATCGGTATTCTCTGCAACGGTGCCGGCCTGACCATGGCCACCATGGATATGGTCAAGAAGTTCGGCGGCAGACCCGGTAACTTCCTCGATGCCGGCGGCGGCTCGGACCAGGCCAAGACCCTCGAGGCACTCGAGCTCGTCCATGACAACCCGGATTGCGACGTTATCCTTCTCAATATTCTTGGAGGCATCACTGCCTGCGACGAGGTTGCCGGAGCTCTGGTGGAGTTTATGAAGCGTCATCCCGAGCGCTCCATGGTGGTTCGCCTGCGCGGCAACAATCAGGATATCGCCGAGAAGATGCTTGCCGAGTCCGGTCTCAAGCTTCATCCGGATCTGGACGAAGCCGTGCAAGAGGCTGTGAAGATAGCCGAAGCCAAGTCTAAAACGCCCGTATCCGCTTGATTCATAGGAGATCCTCAGAAGTGATTCTTATCGATAAAAACACCAAAATCGTTGTTCAGGGAGCGACTGGCAAAATGGGCTCCACCCACACGAAGCGGATGCTCGATTACGGCTCCAAAATCGTCGCTGGTGTCACCCCGGGCAAAGGCGGAACCAAGATCCACGGTGTGCCCGTATTCGACTCGGTGAAGGAAGCCGTAGACGAGACCGGTGCCACCTGCTCGGTTATATTCGTTCCTCCCTACTTCTCCCTTGATGCCGGCTACGAAGCACTCGATGCCGGTATCGAGCTGATTGTCCTGATCACCGAAGGGGTACCGCCCCTGGACACCGCCAAGCTGGTGGCCGCCGTAAAGGCTAAAGGAGCCCGCCTGGTCGGTCCCAACTGTCCCGGCGTGATCACCCCCGGGGAGAGCCTGGTGGGCATCCTCCCCGGCAATATCTTCAAGCCCGGCCCGGTAGGCATGATCAGCCGCAGCGGCACTCTCACTTATGAGATCGCCCTGGCTCTCTCGGAAGCCGGTCACGGCCAGTCCACCTGTGTGGGCGTCGGCGGCGATCCGGTGAAAGGCATGGGCTATCAGGAGCTCCTCACTCTCTTCGAGAACGACAAGAGCACCGAGGTGATTGTTCTGATCGGCGAGATCGGCGGCACTGCTGAAGAGGAAGCCGCCGAGTTCGTGAAGAAGAATGTCAGCAAGCCTGTGGTTGGTTTCATCGCCGGTATCACTGCCCCTCCCGGCAAACGAATGGGCCACGCCGGTGCCATCATCTCCGGTGGCAAAGGAACCGCCGACTCGAAGATTGCCGCCTTCAAGGAGAACGGTATGAGAGTCGCCCTGACGCCTTCGGAAGTGGCTCAAATGGTGGCTGAGGCCAGAGGCCAGGTCGCCAAAGCCTGAAATCGGTCAGAGTTTTAGACTCTGAGTTTTAAACAATGATGACCTTAAAGGCGAAGCTCCACAAGCAACTGCATCAGCCTGCCTGGGAGAGCGAAGGTCTCTCTCCCGTCAATAAGCTCGTACTCTTCCTGATTTGCTTCTCGGTCCTGGTGGTGATTATCGAGACCGAGAAGCCTCTCTACTGGAAGCACAAAGAGATTTTCGTCGGTCTCGATTTCACAATCGGTGTTCTTTTCACCGTGGAATACCTGGCCAGGGTCTGGTCCATCGGCGAGAAGAGACGCTATCGAGGGATTCTCGGGCGCCTTCGTTATATGCTGACTCCGGCGGCTCTGGTGGACCTCCTGGTGATCATTCCCTTTTTCATCACGGCGAGCTCGAATATCTTTGTCGCTCGCTTGCTGAGGCTCTTCAGGCTTTTCGCCATCGCCAAGTTCGGTCGCTATTCGGAGGCCAGCATGCTCATCTGGCGGGCCGTCTGGACCCGTCGCCACGAGCTTCTGATGAGCTTCGTTTTTACCGGAGTGATCCTGCTGGTGAGCTCCACCATCATGTGGGCTGTGGAGGGGGATGAAGAATTCGACAGTATTCCCCGGGCTCTCTGGTGGGGTGTTATCACGCTCACAACGGTGGGATACGGGGATGTCTATCCGCAGACTGTTCTCGGCAAAATCTGCAGCGGTGTGACGGCCCTTGCCGGAATCGGCTTGATCGCCATGCCGGCGGGCATTCTCGCCGGGGCGTTCAGCGAGGCTTTCCAGAAGCACAAGCAATCGGTCACCCAGAAGCGTCAGGCGATCAAGAGGAAAGGTCAGGAGACCGGCGAGCATTCTGAATTATGAGGGAATAATATTGGTCTGGGAGCGAGTTTAGGATAGACTGAACTTATGAATCCGGAAACCCAATCGCTTACTAACGGCAAAAGACCCTACAGGGCCCTGGTTCTTCCCGGCGGAGGCGGCCGCGGCGCCTATCAGGTGGGTGTCGCCAAGGCGCTCGCCGAGAAAGGCCTGGAGTTCGACCTGGCCTTCGGGACCAGTATTGGTGGCATCAACGCTGCTTTACTTGCTCAGGGGTCGATCAAGCGGCTCGAAGAGCTCTGGTGCAATATCCGTGGAAGAGATGTCTTCTCTCTTCCTTCGGCGCCTCAGATAGGCCGGCTGGTCCTCGGTCACAAGCTCGGTCTCCTGGACAATCGCCCTCTGGAGGATCTCCTTCGCCGGGAGATCGACCTGCAGAAGCTCAAGTCCAGCAGCATGAAAGTGGGCTGGTGTACCACCGATCTATGCAGCCTCGAGACCAGGCTGATCACCATCGACGATATCGTCTCCACTTCCGAGCTCATCGATGTCCTGATGGCTACCTCGGCAATTCCAATGGCTTTCCCGCCCAGGCATATCCAGGGGAAAGGTCTCTGGGTGGACGGCGGCCTGGTGCGCAACACTCCCATGGAAACAGCCATTCATATGGGTGCCGACGAGGTTTTCATGGTTCTTCTCCATCCTGAGAAGATCAATGTCTGTCCTGTGAACATGTTCGAGGTCCTGGTCCGCTGTCTGGATATCGTTCTGGATGCCTCGGCTCGCAAGGAGATCCAGTCGGCTGAGCTTTTCAATCGTTTGCTGGCTGCCGGATCGGAGGAGTCCAGGGGGCGCAAGAACGTCACGATCCGGGTGTTCCAGCCCCGCCGCCCGGTGAACACCACCCTTCTCGAGATCCAGCCCGAGCGCTCCCGGAGGCTTATCGTGCAGGGCTATGAAGAAGCCCTAGAGCTGCTCGAGAGCTTCGACGACCGCGAGGACAGGGCGGTGACCGCCACGGCCTCCTAATACTGGAAGCCGTTTTTGCGGAGGTGGACCATGGGCTCGTCGTCACCGTTGAGAACAGCGCCATCCACGACTTCGCCGAGCACCAGGACATGATCGCCGGCTTCGGCGAAACCTGTCACTCTGAGGCTCATATAAGCGACCGCTTTCGGAAAGAAGGGCGTGCCCTTGCTGTCCTCGCCGCAGTCCAGCCCTTCGAACCTGTCCATGCCTTCCTGGAAGGGTTTGGCAAAGGCCTTGAAGATATCCATGTTGTTCTTGGACAGGACATTCACCGCTAGATGCGATCCTTCTTTGAGCCTTGGCATGATCTCCCGGCTGCGGTTTACGGCGATGCTCACCATGGGCGGCGCGAAAGCCGCCTGGGCGATCCAGGTGGCAAGCATTCCGTCTCTGCCTTCGGCATCCTTGATGGTGACGATATGAACGCCGCTGGCCAGCCGGCCGATGGCGGGACCGACCTTCTCTTTCAAGCTCTCGTCTACTTGTATGGTTGAACTCATGCCTTACCTCTATCGACTTTCGATAGAGATAATAGCAAGTTTCAGGCTTTCTCTGCGGTCACTTTCTCGGATGCCTCAACGGCTCCCTTGCCTGATTCCGGGCTGCCGGCGATTTTCGACACGGGCTTGCGACGCTTGGCCCGGTAGAACCAGAGCATGATTATCTTGGAGAGCCGGGCGGGATCGTGGTGAACCCCGGAATCGCCGGTCACCAGCGGTCTCTTGATCGGAATCACCGCCAGCTTCCGGAGCCTGTCCTGGTCGATAGTCACCGGGCTTGCCGGATAGTCCGTCGGTACCACCGGGGGCTGGTCGTTGACCAGGACGGCGTCCACCAGCTGGAATCCGGCATCGAGGGGGGTGCCGGAGTGAAGAAGAATCGCTTCCACGTGGTCCGCCACCGAATAGTTGCTGGTCTCGCCTCTCTGTGTCATGACGTTGCAGACATAGAGCTTTTTAGCCTTGGATTTCCTGATCGCTTCTGCTATGCCCGGGACAAGGAGGTTCGGAATGATCGAGGTATAGAGACTGCCGGGACCGAGGACGATGAGCTCGGCTTCCATAATCGCTTCGAGAGCCTGGGGGGTCGCTTGATTTTCGCCTGCCTGCAGAAGAAGACGTTTGATCTTGCCTCCGGCGCTGGTGATATTCGATTCGCCGGTGATTGTTCTGCCGTCCTCGAGCTCCGCCACCAGCTGGATTGCCGACAGTGTTGCGGGCAGGACCTGACCGCGGCTCTTGAGTACCCGGCTCGCTACCCTCACCGATTCGAGAAAATCGCCCTCGGTGATTCGATAGAGCGCGGTCAGGAAGAGATTGCCGAAGCTGTGTCCCTCTAGCCCTTCGCCCTGCTCGAAACGGTAGCTGAAGAGCTCGGTGACCAGCTCTTCCTCATCGGCCAGGGCGGTGATGCAGTTGCGGATGTCCCCTGGGGGTATCACCCCCAACTCGGTGCGCAGGCGCCCAGAGCTGCCGCCGTCGTCGCCCACGGTAACGATGGCTGTGATGTTGCTGGTGAAGTATTTGAGGCCCTTGAGCAGTGTCGAGAGACCGGTGCCACCGCCGATGACGGCAACTCGCGGGCCGCTCTGCAGGTGACGGCGGCGGTAGAGCACATCGGGGATCGAGTCGCGCTCGTCCGGGAGGTAGGCGCCCAGCACCGAGAGGGTGACTTTCGCCACCGCCAGGCAGACCACCAGCCCGCCTCCGGTGATCACGATCAAGCCGCTGATTCTGTTTGGCAGCACATCGGCGGCATGCTCCATGATCTCTCTCAAGAACATGCCGGAGACGGTGAGAGGGTGATAACCGAGAAGGAGCAGAGCGCCTATAACGATTACCGAGATGCCTATTAACAGGATCAGGATCCAGCGCTTCAAGCCTGGAAGCATCAAACCCCTTACTTTTCGCCTGAAGTCGGAGTTCATACCCGATCACCAATTTCCAGATTGCCGACTTTCGCATTTCCCAGATCGCGGTGCTCGGTGACCACTCTGTATTCAGGGTGGTTCTTGCGGACCTGCTCGGCAAGAGCTTCCACCATGGCTGTCGAGCGATGCACACCGCCGGTGCAACCGAGGGCGATTACGAAGGAATCAGCCTTGACGCTGAGCATCGCTGGCAGGGTCGCCGCCAGGAGCGTCTCGAGATTGTCCAGGACTTCTCTGGCCAGGTCCTGCTCGAGAACATATTCGGCCACCCGGGTATCGAGACCGGTGAGGGGTCGAAGGGACTCGACCCAGTATGGATTTTTCAAGAATCTTACATCCAGGACCAGATTCGCCAGAGGCGGAGGCCCGTTCTTGAAGCCGAAGGAGACAATATGCACCGTAAGGTCGCTCATCGCTTTCCTCTCTCTTGCGCAGCCGGACTCTAGCCCAGCACCGTTTCCTTGCGATCCACCTTGAGCGAGACGCCCGATTCGACGAGCTGCCGTTGCAGATCCTCAACATCACCTTCCATGAAGCCGTTCTTGGTCATCTCGAGGTCTCGTTGCAGTGCCGAGGCTGCCTTGTCTATGAACAGCTTGCCGTCCAGGTGGTCCATCTCGTGCTGGATGGCGCGGCAGAGCAGATTGTCCTCGGCCTCGAGCCTGAGAGTCTTGCCGGCGAGGTTCTGAAACTTGACAACAATGCGGCGCGCCCGCTTGACCTCGAAAAAGACATTGGGAAAGCTCAGACAGCCTTCCTGACCGACCATCTCGCCGTCGCTCTCGACAAGGACCGGATTGATGAATACGATGGGTCGGCGTGGCTCGTCCTCGGAGCCGGCATTGACGTCGATGACCATGAGACGTCTGGAGACACCGACCTGAGGAGCCGCCAGACCGACCCCGTCCTCTTCGTACATGGTGTCGAGCATATCCTGTGCCAGTTGCCTGATGGACATATCGAAGGTGGTAACCTTCTTCGCTTTCTGCTTGAGGACGCTGTCCGGGTAGTATCGCAGCTTGAGTTTAGCCATCTTGCTCTGGTCGCCTCCTGTCAGGACCGGTCTTGCGCCCGTGGTGAAAATCAGCAACAATCGGGCAGGGACAGGCTTCTTCGCCGATAATACCATATCAGGCTTTGCTTCGAAATCCTCGGAACATTGAGTTATAGCTTGTTCAGGTAGACCCGATTGGACATCGTTAACATAGCTGTATATGAATCAATCCGCCCGGCGCAATCTTTTCCTGACTACCGCAATCGCGCTGGCCTCTTTCTTGCCGGTCGCTTTTCCAGTTTCATCCATGGCCTCCGACTGGGGCTATGACGGTGGCTCGTCTTCTTCCGAGGAGTTTCCCGCCGATGATGCCGCCGGCAGTGTCAAAGAGCTCGATGCCACCGCCGGTACGCTGGGCGGCCCCGCTCTCGAGATCAAGCCCGTGACGAAGTCCAAGCCTGGCAAGCCGGTCCGGGACATCGCTGTCGACACCGACATCAAGGACCCCGGGCTCAGGCAGGCAGCCGACTGCTGGTTGCAGCTCTACGGACTGGTGGCACCGATCGCCAAGAACGGAAGACTCGTCGAAGGGGACGACCTGTCCGCCAATCTCAGCTCCGAGCAGAAGAGTCGATTCCGGAGATTTCTTTCAGGCGGGCAATCGAACAAGAGCGATATCGCCGCGATTCTCGACTACTGGCCCCAGGTCCGAGAGCGGATCGCAGACCTCGATCAGCGTGGTAACTACAGGCTACTTTTCAGGGCGCTGCTGCGCTTGAAGGCACGTTCGAAGGGCACCAGCGAGGCGGAGAGACAGGTGATCAAAGACAGTCTCGGACCCGAAGTGGTAGCCGAGCCGGGGGACCCTCCCCTCACCGACGAGGCCATCGCCGCTTATGCCGACATGACCTGTTTTCTATACGAGAAAAAGAATCCCGGACGCACCGTGGATGCCGACGATAACCGCGAGCTTTTCTCCATCGTGTTGAAAGGCAAGTTCAGAGATGCCCCCAGCGACCGCGACCGGGCGGCCATGGCCAATTTCCCCCTGAACTGGGCGAAATTTCGGATACTCTATACGGATGCAGATGAAGCCGATCGGGACTTGCTCCTGAAAAAGCTCGCCAACGCCAGCGGTACCAGAAATGCCACCGTTGCCAATCAATTGCTCGAAAAGGTGCTGGTCAGCGCACCATGGAAAGATGTTGTGCTTGGCTCGAAAAAATGAAACTACTGAGTACAAAAGGAGGGTCCCATTGAAAGCAGATAAATTACTGGTGGCTGCGCTCTTGAGCGGGCTGATTTTCCTGGGTGGCGGCGCCGGGAGCAGCGTTTTCGCCGAAGAGAGCGCTGCAGTACCCGATGCTGCTGAGACCTCTGATTCCTCCGACTCGTCCGCATCGACCAGCGTCGAGATCGACGCCGACAAGCGAGCGGCTATCAATGAGCTGATTGAGGTGACTGAGCTAACCAAGCGGATCGAGTTCATCAGGCAGAGTTTCTGGCACAGTGCCCAGAGAGTCTTTCAGCAGGCCGCCTTCCAGTCCCTGCGAAAGGATCCGGCGTTGAAAGATGCCAGTCGGGACGAGCTCATAGCCAAGGTCAACGCCAGGGCTGACGAGCTCACCAGAAAATACCAGGAAATGTTCACCAGGCGCATCGATCTGGACAGCCTGGTGAAAAAGGTAGCCACCGACGTTTATGCAAGACACTTCTCCGCCTCCGAGATCCGGGATATCATCACCTTCTACAAGACGCCTACCGGCAAGAAAGCCAGGGAGCTGATGCCCAAGATTGCCCGGGAGTCGATGATCGAGACCAAGGATCTGATGAAGCCCGAGCTCAATGCCATAGTCACGGAGATACTTGCGGAATTGAAGCCCGCGACCGGGCAAGACGGTGGCGAAGAAGCTGAAAAGAAGCCCGAGCCGGCGGCAAAGGAGTGAGGCGATAGACGATGGAACGGCAGGCATGAGTAAAGGGGCTGCCTCGCAGCCCGGGCTGCTGGTGCGAAGGCTGGGCCCCGGCACCGACCTTCGGGGGTCTTTGCAGAGCTGGTGTCGCGAGTCCGGCATCGATGCGGCGGTGCCGGTGAGCATGGTAGGGTCTCTATCGGTGGCCTCGATCAGGTTCGCAGGCAAGGACGAGCCCGAAAAGCTCGAAGGACCATTCGAGATCGTTGCCGCCACCGGCACCATGGGTAGCGCCGGTATCCTACGCACACCTCAAGTAAAAGCCGGGGACCGCCTTGGGTCAAACTGAGGTCAATTCTCGGGACGGCTCAAAGACATGAGGATCGAGCTTGAAGTGTTTGGCGAGGCGAAGGCGGGCATCTTTAGGCAGTCCGCGGCGACCTTTGAGGAAATCGTTCAAGTTCTGTTTTGAAACCCCGGCAATGTCGGCAGCATCGGTCTGAGTCATTTTGTGCTCATTGAGCAAGTATTCAAGGGCATCGGAGCCGGTGACGCCATCGAAGAAGTTGCCGACAAGGGCGGATTCATAGGACTGGATGAGCTGGACCAAGACTTTAGCGTAACCAACCTCAATCGGGGAAAGTTCTCCATCACGGGCAGTCAGGCGAAGGATCATATCTCTTGCTGCTTTGTGCTCTTCTTTATTAGTGATTGGAAGGAGAGGGAATTGCTCGACCAGCTCCAAGTATTTAGCATCCATGATTGTCTCTACCTAGTGTTGAGCTTCTTTTTGTCGTAATCGGCGTGGGTCATGAAGTCCAGGACGGTGGCCACTCCCAGTTGAAATGAGATCGCGGTCAAAAGTCTGTAGTTGTTGCCTCCAATGTCAAAACAGTATTGGTTTTCAGGGATGTAGTCGGTAGCGGGTAAGGTGGCTTTAACGTCCTGGAAGGTCTTCCACTGAGCGGCCTTAGTGAGTTTGAGCCAGCGATCAAGGCCCGGGCGGGCGTTGGAGAACTTTTTAGCAAACTGTTTAAGGCTGTCTTCACCGACTAACTCCATTGGGGTCCTGCATATTGGTGACCAGGCTATTGTACTCAAAAATGAGTACCATGTCAAGGGCGAGTGGTAGCGTGGACTGGTGAGAGGCAGTAGCGGACCTGCGATAGTGGAGAGAGAAGTTAAACGTGAAAAGCGGCTCCTGTCGTTGGTTTTGACTCTGAGTCAAAGTTCTTCCGACCGTTGAGGCTCTTGGTCAATCGTGAAGACATATGCCTGGCTTGCGGTTTAAGGCTGAGCCCTGCTACCTCGAACTCGGTGTTTTCTCTCGGATCAGAAGAGCCGGTAGGAATCGACGAATTTGATTATCGCCTCCACGGCGCTGGGAATGAAGCCGTAGACCACGCCGGCGGAGGTGAGTATCCAGAGGACGATGCTTATTTGAATCGGTCTGTCCTTGAGAAGAACATCCTCGGGCGTCCCTGTGACTGTCCGGGTGGTGGAGAGGAGCAGGTAGCGAAAAATGCCGTAGAGCACGAAAGGAACCGTCAGCATCATCCAGTTGCCGGATGGCGCCTTGGAGCTGTACATGGCATAGCAGGTGACCAGGGAGGGCACGATTACCATCTCCATGCGCGAGATCAATTCCATCGAGTATCGATCGAAGACGGCTCGATGCTCTCCGGCCTTTTCTTTGAGCACTTTCATCTCCTGCCGCCGTTTTTCCACTGCCAGAAACAGCGCACCGAGGGTAGTGCAGAGCAGAAACCAGCTCGAGAGCTCTACCTGAGCCGCAGCGCCACCGGCGACCGCCCTCAGCACGAATCCGGTGGCGATACTGAAGACATCCAGGATTGGTATCTTTTTTAGGGTCGAATTGTAGAGGACTTGCAGAAGCAGGTAGAGAATCAGGGTGAGTGCCACGGAAGGGCGGACCAGAAAGCCCCCGACAAGACCCAGTACCAGAGCCGCCGCACCGACTGCGGTGGCAGTCCCGGGCGAGACCTTGCCCGATGCGATCGGTCTCAGCCGTTTGGCCGGGTGTTTGGCATCGGCTTCCCTGTCCTTGAGGTCGTTGGCCACATAGACGGAGCCGGACACTAGGCAGAGACAGATAGTGCAAGCGCTTACAGCCAGAAATGCCTCCGGTTCGGCGAATCGCCCGGCAAAAAGCAGGGGCGCATAGGCGATAAAATTCTTGGTCCACTGTCTCGGTCTGAGGACGGTCAGGGCAACCAGCGGGTTGGCGCTCTTCTTCTCGTTTCGTTCGCCTGTTTCGCTCATCTACACTTCTTCCTTGAGAGTCACCGTGATGCCGCTCACGCAGAGATAGACGGTGCCTGCTCTCTGTGCCACCAGTTTGTTGGCGGTGCCGAGCCAGTCGCGAAACTGGCGGGCGAGCCGGTTGTCCGGAACCACCGACCATCCGACTTCGTTGGTGACGACGATGAATCTCATGTCCGGCCGTCCTGCAATACAGCCAAGCAGATTCTCGATCCTGGCCGCAAGCCAGTCTTCGCTCTCGTCCTGGTGATCCTGTATCAGGTTGGAGACGTAAAGCGAAAGACAATCGAGGAGCACCAGGGGGTGCTCCTCAGCTATAGCAGCGATGGCCGGTTCGAGGGCCACCGTTTCTTCGATGGTGCGGAATTCTCGCGGTCGTCTCTTTCGGTGCCGTCCAATTCTCTCCATGAGCTCACTGTCATCTTTCAGGACCGGCATGGTTGCGAGAACGTAGACGTCCGTCCCGGAAGCCACGGCGAGCTCCTGGGCCATGTCGGACTTGCCGGATCTGGCACCGCCGGTTATCAGGACTAGATTTTTCAGAGGGAGCTTAACCATCCCAATTAGACAATTCTCAACCGTTATTTGTGACGAATAGTTTCTATATATAATCCAGGTCTCAGCGAGGGCAAAACGATTATGGCCAGAATCGACAGACTAAGTCCAGCACAGTCTCTCCAGCAGGGGAAAAGGAGATCTGCCGGCGTCCTGGCGGAAATGTATCAGTCGTTCATGAACGGATACGTTCAGAGGATCAACCGGGAAACCTTCCAGGTCGATCTCGGTCGGGTGATGATCGTGCCCGGACTCAGTCACCGCTTGGCAAGGCTCGATCTCGCCTCCAGGACCCTTGTCCTCTCCCTGAGCGCCGTCGACCATCTTACTGAGCGCTGCCGCCGATATTTCGTCATCCATCAACTGGCGCACTTCCTGGAGCCGAACCACAGTCCTCGATTCTTCGAGCTTGTCAGCCGCTTCGAGCCCCATCATCCTGGTCTTGGCAAGCAGCTTGTCCTATCGGCGCGGCGGAATGCCCTGGAGGAGCTTCTCAGTTTCGGAGAGGTGGAGGTGAGACATCCCGAGACCGGTCGTCTGAGACGACCGCGCCTGCTTCTTTCCGGCGATCAGGGAATCCCGGCTATGTCCGGAGCGTCCGGATTGTCCGGAGTTAAGAGCCAGCAATATTGCGGTGGAGGAGCGTTCGATTGCCTGCTCGAAGAGTTCGTGCAAGATAACGGCAACGCAACTGCTTTTGGTGGCGTTCATTCGCCATGCGCCCTTGCCGATCTGGGCTGATCCAAGGCTAAATAATTATCAGGATGGCTCGCCACGGTGGTGGAATGAGTTTAAAAGCAGGTTAGAATGACTCTGGCAATTTTGGGGGAGGATGCCTTTTCAATCGCTTGAAATCGTATCCTCGCCGTCAGTTATTGCCGAGTAGATCAGGAAGGCTTGATTTTTGATGAATCGTAGAAGAGTAGTGGTAACCGGGATCGGCATGATCACGCCCCTGGGCATCGGCCGGGAAGACTGTTGGAAAGCGATGCTCAATGGCGAGAGCGGGGTCTCCAGCATCACTCACTTCGATCCGGACGAGATCGGGCTCGATGTCAAGATTGCATCGGAAGTGAAGAACTTCAATATCCAGGACTTTTATCCTGACCGGCGTAAATGGGGCTCCATGCTCAAAGAGATGGACAGGGTTACGCTATTCTCAATGGTGGCATCGAAGCTTGCCCTGGAGGATGCGAACCTGGAAATCCGTGCCACCAATCCAGAGCGGGTCGGTACTTTCATCGGCACTGGAGTGGGCGGACTGATTACTACGACTGCGGACTATATCAAGCTAATGGAAGGTGGTCCCAAGAAGATTGGTCTGCGCACCGTGATCAGGCTGATGCCCAATGCTCCTTCCGGACAGGTTGCCATCGAATATGGTGCGAAGGGTCGGGCCAAGAGCGATTCGACGGCTTGCGCAAGCGGTCTCGATTCGCTGTTCGACGCTTTTATGTACATTCGGGACAATCGAGCCGACGTGATGATTTCCGGCGGAGCCGAGGCTTGCATCAATACATTCACGGTTGCCTCCTTCAACAATATGATGGCTCTCTCCAAGCGCAACGATGATCCCAAGAAAGCCAGCCGTCCTTTCAACATCGATCGCGATGGTTTTGTCATCGGCGAAGGTTCCGTGGTGCTCATCCTCGAGGAGCTCGAGCACGCTCTCCGACGCAATGCCACTATCTATGCCGAGATCGTGGGCGGCGGCGCCAGTTGCGACGCCACCCATATCGTCGCCCCGCATGAGACCGGCGACGGAGCCTCCCGGGCTATCAGAGAAGCCCTCCGAGATGCCGAGCTAACCCCGGACCAGATCGACTATATAAATGCCCATGGCACTTCCACTCCTCTCAACGACGAGCGCGAGACCCTGGCTATCAAGAATGTCTTCGGCGAGCATTCCTATAAGCTCGCTGTCTCGAGCACCAAGTCCATGGTCGGCCATCTCCTCGGTGGTGCAGGCGCCATCGGCGCTGCCGCCACCGCTCTCACCATCAGGGACCAGAAGATACATCCCACCATCAATTACGAGAATCCCGATCCGAAATGCGATCTGGACTATGTGCCCAACCGTTTCCGGGAAGCCCGCGTCGATCATGCAATGTGCGAAGCTCTCGGCTTCGGCGGTCACAACACCGTCCTGGTGATGACCAAGTTTGTAGCCTGAGGGCTATCACACCACTGCTTCGGTGCCGCCTTCGCTGTTGGCTGCCGAGAGAAGAGCTTCGGTGATCTCCTTTTCGTCGTCCTGTTCGGAGCCAGGCGCATTGCTGCCCTGGTCTGGGTCTACCTTGGCGAAAGTGAGTCCGGATGGGCTGCTGTAAGCGGCGATGGAGGTCTGTCCCGGGCCGCCGCCTGAGGTGACTCTGGTGCGATCGAGACCCTGGGCTTCGGTATTCTCTCTTCCCATGAGATCGTGAATCGAGGAGCTCAGCTTCATGCCCTGGGCTACGGCTACCGAGCGCAGGGAGGTGGAAAGCTGGGCGGAGCCGGTGCCGGCCGAGCCGAATCCGGTGATCTTGTTGGCTCTGACACGCTCTTCGGTGGCGTTGAGGAGCTGACTCTGGACATTGAAGTCTCTGATCCGGCGCATACTGAATTGCTGAATGGCCAGCTTGACCAGGTCTCCCTGTCTGGCATCCGGTGACATGGGAGTGAATCTTACCGTCCGGGCCATGGGCAGGCGCTGCACCGGAGCCGGTGCGTCGGGCGCGACATAGCCTATCTGCGAGAAGCTCCTCAGTTTGCCCGTGCCTTGAAGATCCTTCTCCATCCGATAGGCATCCGGAGAGTCGATCATCGCTCCATGGCGGTTGAGGAAACCATCGCCCGGGACCTCGTTGTCTCTCGATTCGGCGTTGTTGCCGGACGCGGGTCTCATCCGCTCGCGCAGCCTGTCGGCTTCGGTGCCGGGCTCGGCGTAGCGGTCCAGGAGGTCCTGTGTCTTGAATCCGAGATAGGTGGCAGTGCCGCCGGCGCTCAAGCCGAAGACGGCTGTGTTCCACAGGAAGGTGCGGCTCAGCTTGGGATCCTGGAAGGTGAGCAGATATTTGCCTGCCTGATAGAAATTGCTGGCGCCGGCTCCGAGGCGGCTGGTGCTGCCGCCTGCCGCCAGGGTGCGCACCTTCCATCCTTCGCTGGTGAGACCGTCGATGAGAAGCTGCTGGTAGGCAGCCGGATCGCCCTGGCGAACGAGCTTTTGCAGGGCGCCGTCGCGAAGCTGCATCATCACAGGATCGGCGGTATTGGCGGCGAAGTCGGCAACGGTATGGGCGATACGGGTTTGCTGCAGAGAGGCGGTCTCGCCACCCTGGAGGAAACGTGCGACATCCAGGCGCTGACCGACTTCGGCCAGGTCGCCGCTGCGATTGGCGAGATCGGCCAGACGAGTTACTCGCGGCATGTTTCTGCCGATCATCAGCTCTTGCTGAGTGATGACATTCTGGACGAGACCCGATTGCTCGGTGAGATTGGCTTTCAGCGTGGCGATCAGACCTTCGAGGGCGGCCTGGTTCTGCGGGCTGAGACTGGCGAGGCTGCGCTCCAGGCTGGTGATCAAACCGGCATTGCTGGCTCCTGAGCCGATCTGGGAGGCGATGGTCTCGATGCGGCTGAGAGCGACCGCTTCTTCCGCCGAGACCGGTACCAGTCCGCTGGTTACCGTGCCTACCTGTCTGCCTGCTAGTGCGGTGGCGGCGGCGGTCTGCTCCAGGCGAGCGATGTCTACTGTTTCGTCGACTATCGCTCTGACATCGCGGCCGACCTGACCGGGAAGAGCGTCCACCTGGTTATAGACTCGTTTGAGGATTTCACCGCTTTGCGTAGTGGTGCCGAACTCGGCGAGGTCTTGCTTGATACCGTTGATGAAGCTTCTGGTGACATCGGAGGAAGTGCCCTCGGCGATGCGAGTGAGAGCCTCCTGCGCCCGTGCTCCCTGGGTCGAGAACCGCGAGAGGGTGTTGGTCTCGGCGATGGTGTCGTCGAGTGACTTGAGGGCCGGCTTGAGAGCCTGGGTCAGCTCGGGATCGTCGATGACTTTGACGAGTTGCTGGAATCTGGTGACGGCTGTGGACTGCGGACGGGTGGCCAGGTCGTCGGCTGCCCTGACGAGAGTTTCACGAACCACCGGGCTGGGATTGCCGGATTCGACAAAGCGGGTGACGGCGTTGCGAACCGTATCGGCTTGTTCGAAGAGTCTCTGGGTGGCTTGCTCCAACCGTCTCGCTCTCTCGAGATTGATCGCCGATTGCTCTACCTCGGCCAGGGTAGTGCGAATGCTGTTGATCGTGCGCGAATCGACTTTGCCTTCCATGAGCTTGAGGCCGTCGTCGATCTGGCGGACGAGGGCCATATCGTCGGTGGATCGGCCGAGCCGTCCGGCATTGGTAGAGATATCGTCCAGGAGACCGCTCGGTAGATTGGCTCTTTCTGCGGTGGTGACCAGGTCGTCGATCTGGCGTGTGAGATTGCCGCCCTGTCTGGTCAGGCTCTGGGTCGCTGTCCCGACAGCTGTGGCTGCGGTTTGTCGCTGGGCGGATACGATCAACTTGTTGGTATCATCGGCGAGGCGAGTCAGGTCATCACCGAATCCGGTACCGAGCTTCTCGAGATTCTCGAGAGCACGTCTTGCTTGCTTGACTGTCAGATCGTCGACACTGCCTTCCGCAATGCGTCTGCTGGCGGTGGCCAGATCGTCGAGGTTGTTGTTGAATGCGGTAGCGGTCTTCCGGGGGAGAGTCTCGGCGGCTCTCTCCTGGAGACGGAGGATATTCTGGCTGACATTGGATGAGTGCTCGGCCGTTTGCGCTGTGAATGTGGCGGTATTATCGATAGTGCCGGCCAGAAGATCCGTCGCCAGGCTGGTGTTGCGGCTGGCGGTGGTGAGGGCGCGGCTGTCCTGAGCCAGTCTGGCGATATCGTCCTGGAATCTGGGACCGGCAACCTCGGATAGCCGTCTGACAGAAAGCTCGATCTCTCTGGAAGCCTGAGCGGCTCTGGCAGCGCTGGTGGATTCGTCGGCGAGAGCGCGGCTGTTTCTCGATATCGATTCGAGCTCCTGACGCATCAGTCTGGATGTATCGTCGACTCCATTGACCTTCTTGAGGAGATCGTCGGCGCCCTGACCAACTTGATTGGCGTGGACTTTGACTTGCCGGACCGACTGGTCGAGGAATTTCGGTACGTCATCCAGGGAGCGAGGCAGGGCGCTTTCCACTACCCGGCCGCTGAGACCCGTGGTGTTGTCGGTCATGCGGCCGCCGAGCTTGACGGCGTCGTCGAGACCTTCGATGGAGCGGGAGAGAGCGCGTGCCAGGTCGGGATTCTCGGCGGCGATCTTTTGAATGGATTGCTCGATACCGGCAAGAGCGGTCTGACGATTGCTGGCAGTGGAGAAGGAGTTGACGGAGCGCTCCAGGTCGTCGAGGCTGGTGGCCACGTTGTCCGAGAGACCGGGAAGAGTGCGGGCGGCGCCGATCTCGTCGGTGAGACCGGAGAGCTTGCGGGTGACGACATTGTCCGAGGCGGAAGTGACCAGGCGGCTCACATCGTCGGTGACCCGGCTGATGTTCTGACCCAGCGCATTATCAACCAGACCGCCGGAGTGCTGGGCGAGATTGGTGGTGGCTTGCTGGAGCTTGAGGGCGGCGCGGCTCATCTCGTCGGTGGTGGCGCCGGGCTTGCTGAGGATACCGGCGTTTTCGGTGATGGTCTCGAGCTCTCTGCGAACGGCGGTGGAGACATTGTCGGTGCCGTTGCCTACTGCCCTGGCCAGGTCGTCCACGGAGCCGGTGAGGGTACGGGCGCTGGTGGTGACGGCAGGATGTACAAAAATTTGGGTGGCTGAGGTGCCGAGCTTGACGGCGTCGTCGAGACCTTCGATGGAGCGGGAGAGAGTGCGTGCCAGCTCGGGATTCTCGGCGGCGATCTTTTGAATGGATTGCTCGATCTGGGTAAGAGCGGTCTGACGATTGCTGGCAGTGGAGAAGGAGTTGACGGAGCGCTCCAGGTCGTCGAGGCTGGTGGCCACGTTGTCCGAGAGACCGGGAAGAGTGCGGGCGGCGCCGATCTCGTCGGTGAGACCGGAGAGCTTGCGGGTGACGATATTGTCCGAGGCGGAAGTGACCAGGCGGCTCACATCGTCGGTGACCCGGCTGATGTTCTGACCCAGAGGGCCGCCTGAGTGCTCGACCAGGCCGACCGTCGCTCTCTCGATCTTGAGGGCGGCTTCGGAAAGCTCTCTGGTTGTGGCGCCGGGCTTGCTCAGTATGCGGGCGTTCTCGGTGATGGTGCTGACCGTTGCGGTGATATTGTCGGAGCTTTGACCACCTGCCTTGAGGAGATCGTCCAGAGAGCCCGCCAGGTTATCGACCCCCTGGGTCATCGCATGTCCGCTGGCGGTGAAGAGCTTGCCTGCCTGAGCGCGTGCGGCGCTGGTTGAAAGCGGCTTGATGGTCGTAGAGCCGATCTCGCCGGCAGTGCCGCGCATGGTGGGAATCAGGGAGCCTGTATGGCTTCCGCTGTTGCCGGCTACACGCTCGGTGAGACCGGCGAAATTACTGGTGACGCCGCCAGAAGTCGAATAAGCCGGCGTCAGTCCGCCGATACGGGTTTCCAGGGCGCCCAGGGGCTTGGGAGCGAATTTCGTGGCCGTGGCGGTCTCATCGAGGAGGCCGCCGGCATTGTCCAGGAGGCTTCCGGTTCTGGCGGCGGCATCGTCCAGCAGACCTCCGCTCCGGACTGCGGCATCGTCCAGGAGCCCGGTCACCCGGACGCTTCTGCTGGCCATGGACATATTGTCGGCCATGCCTGTATAGCCGGCTTTGGAGCCGCTGCCACCAACGAAGAGCAGGGCTGCGAAGGTCGTGGCACGACCGACCAGATGTCCCTTCTCTTCAGTCGTTCCGGTGCTCAGGGTCTGACCGGCATCGGCCACTGCATCCTTGATCACCTTGGTGCGCGAACCGTCGCCTAGACCGACCACGTCGACGCCGAGACCGCCGGCGAAGGTGACTACTCCGGCGGCGTTATTGGTCAGATTGACCAGGAAGCCGGACTTGACCGACTTGCCCTGGGCATGTGCCAGGATGGCGTCGTCGGTGCTGATCTTGGGACCGGTACCGAGACCGTGGAGCCCGACGACCGTGTTCTTGAGCTCGTCGAAAACGCCGAGCCCGAAGCCCACCACGGCTCCCCTGTCGGACCTGGGAGCAGCGCTCTGGTTGCCTCCGGAAGACAGATCCAGGAGCGCATTGCCTGTATTGCCGGTATTGCTCTTCGGTCCAGATGCGGCGGTGACCTCGGTGCTGGCGGCAAGGAGATTGTTACCCGTGCTTGCGACTCTGGTCTCCGGGCTGGCGGCGGTGCCCGAACCTTTGTCTGCGGCTGCAAGCAAGGGGTTCTCAGTACGTGTCGAGTTTCCTACTGGTACGGATGCGGCGGTAAGTAGATTAAGTCCTTTATTGCTGGTGTCCGTGGCTGCGTCCTGACTCGACTGATCTTTCGAAGATCCGTCGCCGCTGCCGTTTCGCATTAGGTCTGCCAGAGACATAGTTTGGAGTAATCCGCCGCTTTACAGTGATTTGCCTTCTTTGCCAGTTTGCCGCTGTTTGTCAAGAGGGCTTGTCGTTAGCGCATATATGCCGGTTGGTCGGAAATTCGACAAAGCTGCACTTGACAAACCCAGCATAAATGCAACCGGGTGGGTCTGTAGTGGGGAAAATACGAAAAACGACCGCAGTATAAGAGATTTAGATCACTTTTAATGTTCTATCTGATCTCCACCTGATAAATTCCCTTAAAAGGCGCTTTCTAAACGCGTTTCGGTTGTCAAGCGCTACTTCCGGCGGTCAACCGGAGCTCGAACAGGAATGAATGGGAGCTGAGCCAGTGTCCATTGGCGGGCACATCAAAGAGACAATAGATGCCATCATGAACCAGGATCCGGCCGCCCGGAGCCGGCTGGAGGTGGTTCTCTGCTATCCAGGTTTCCATGCAATGGTCTTCCATCGCCTGGCCAATCCATTATGGAAGTCCGGTCAGATGACCCTGGCGCGCTTCATCTCTCATCTTGGGCGCTGTCTCACCGGCATCGAGATCCATCCCGGTGCCAGCATCGGGCGGCGATTCGTAATCGATCACGGCATGGGAGTCGTGATTGGCGAGACCACCGTCATCGGGGACGACTGCTTCCTCTACCAGGGCGTCACCCTGGGGGCCGGGGCGGAAGCCCGGGAAGGGGAGAAGACCCGGGGGACCAAACGTCATCCCACCCTGGGTAATGGCGTGGTGGTCGGGTCCGGCGCTGAGATCCAGGGTGACGTGACCGTGGGAGACAATGTCCGGGTCGCCTCCGGGTCCATCGTTCTCAAGGATGTGCCAGCCAACTCCATCGTGGTCGGTGTTCCGGGCCGGGTCGTCTACAAGGACGGCAAGAGAGTCTCCCGGGCTGTGCCTGATATAGAGGCAGAGGCAATCAAGAGTCTCAAGAAGAAGATCGATGGACTGGAAGCACAACTCAAGCTTCTCAAGAAGGATTTCGAGGGATGCGCCGATCAGAGCCAGGCTCTGGACAGCATATGTGAAGAAGTTTCGCCGACAGCAGAGGGGTCGGGCGACGAACCGGACGACGACACCGACCCTATCGATGTTTTTCTGCAGGGTGCAGGGATATAGGGGCTTCTAATTGCCTCAAGAAAGAGTAGAATTAAGATTCATCGTCGAGACGGGGGAAGCATGGCAGAAAGCGAGCTGGGCAAGGCCTTCGAAACTTTGGCCGAGGCCCTGAAACTTACCGAGTCCGAGATCACCGAGGAAGTCAAGGTGATCGAGCAGCAGATCGAAGAGCTCAAGGGGCGGATAGTCGAGCTCAATGCCAAGCAGGAGACTCTCGCCCACGACCGCGAGTCTCTCTCTGAAATGTTCAGTCGTTACAGCGCCACTGAAGACGGTGCCCAGAAGATTGAATTCTAGGCTTGCTCGGGTGTAAATATCGCCCTAACACGGTAAGATGAACAGAAGTGAGCCTGCCAGATCCAGGCGCGCGGTGATTTCCTTGAATCCGAGTCTCTAGATGTCAGCCACCTGTCCTTTCTGTGGAGCAAAGCTCAATCTCGGTCTCAGGTTTTGTGTTGTCTGCGGCAGGCATGTGACCAACGAGACCATGGGCAAATTTGCCGGGTTGAAGGGAGGATTCCGACCGGCTGATATCACCAGGCGCCTGGACGAGATGATAACAGCCGCCCGCTTCAAGAAGTCCAGGCGCTCCCATGAGGTCGAGCGCGGTGCTCGCTGGGCTTTTGTAAATACGATTTATCTTCTGGCGGCTACAGGGCTTTTCTACTCTGCGATCCAGTTCTCTCTGGAGACCATGTTCCCCGGGAAGTTCCACCATACGCGTATTCCAGTTGGACAGATCCTGACTTTCTTGAAGCAACCTCAGGCCTCGCCGGAGCCCGCTCCGCCGCCGAAGCCCGAGAAGAAGAAGGAAGCCGCTCCGGCTCCACCAGCCAGCCAGCCCAAGGTGAGCAAGACCTCGGCGAGCCGTGCCAATCGGAAGGTGCGCGGCAAGCGCTCCGGTCGCCGCGCCAAGTCGAGGAAGAAGCGAGCCAAATGAAATGATTGGCGACTTCTCGAGATTATCAGGTCGAATGCTCGGCTGATCCCCTGGGCTTTTCGTGGTCCATGGCCAGGCGTACTATGCCATGCTCCATTAGAGTCTCGAGCTCGCTTACGGTCCAGCTCTTCTTCACGGTGGGGGAATGGTAGAGATCGGCGCGCACCAGTTTCTCTCCGGCGCTCTTGATCTCGTAGAAGTACTCCTTCTCGTAATACGGAGGAACCTTCACAATGAGCAGCTGGCCTTTTTGAAACTTACTCTCCATCGGTGAATCAGCGAGCAGCGACCAGGTGGCGGGCGTGGGCGATCTTGACCTCCAGGGAGCTCTGCTCGCAGATCTGATACAACTTCGCGTCACGCATGAGCTTTTCCACCGGGTATTCCCGGCTGTACCCGAAGCCTCCGAAAACCTGTACGGCATCCGTCGTCACTTTCATCGCCACATCCTGGGCGAAAGCCTTGGCTGCGGCTGCCCTGTCCAGAGCATCCACTCCCTTATCCACCAGGAGGGCGGCCTGTCTTATCAACAGACGAGCCGCCTCGATTTCCCTGGCCATGTCGGCAAGGATGAAGCCGACTGCCTGGTGCTGTCCTATAGGACGTCCGAAAGTCTGTCTCTGTCGGGAGTATTCGATGGCATGATGGAGGGCTCGAGAAGCGACACCGGTGGCTCCAGCCGCTATCATCAGGTGCATGGCAGGAAGGATTTTCTCGATGATTCGTCCGGCGGAGCCCGGTGCGCCGATCAGATTGTCGGCGCTGAGGCGCACCTCATCCATGTTCAGGGTGCAGACATGGCGGCTGCGCCTGCCGAAAGATTCGGCTCTGCCGGTAACGCTCAGACCGGGTGCATCTGCCGGCACGATGAAGACCGAAGAAGAGTCCGGCTGCGAGGAGTCCTGGGCAACCACCAGGTACCAGGCTGCCTGACCGCCGTTGATCAGGGCAGTGTTTCTGCCGCTCAACAGATAATCCGCTCCCTGGCGCGTGGCTGTAATATCATAGATAGTGGCATCCTGGCTGGCATATCCGGCCACGGAGGGCTTCTCGAGAAGCGGCAAGAGAAAGGCTTCGCCCTGTCCCTCGCCACCGGCGGCGAGCAGGGGAAGCTGGGCGATGGCGCTGGCCTCGAAGGCTCCGGCGATGCCACTGCATCCGGCAGCAAGCTCTTCCAGTATGACGCACGAATCCAGGATGCCGAGCCCCATTCCGCCCAGCTCTTCGGGGATCTGGAAATTGATCAGACCGATCTCCCAGGCTCTGGCGATTATCGACGAGGGAAATTCGCGGCTGTGATCGAACGACTCCGCAACCGGTGTGATCTCGCCAGCGGCGAACTCACGCGCGAGCTTCTGAAACTGCTCCTGATCGTCGGATAGCTTGAGGTTGAACATGCTTCTCTCCGTTTTTCGTGGGATTATACCTTTTTTAAAGAGGGTCTGCAGCGGCGCCCTAAGGCTTTTCTTAGAGGAAGTTCACTCTCATAGCCGCAACACGAGCGGCTTCCACTTGACCATTCCGGCTCCGGTAGTCATGATAGCGATGTCTCAGCGTGTTACTAGTGATCGATATGTCCCCCCTGATCGCACCGTCCATTCTCTCTGCCGACTTCACTCGTCTTGGCGAGGAGATCGCCGTGGCCGAGACTGGCGGTGCCGACTGGATTCACGTCGATGTCATGGACGGACATTTCGTGCCCAACCTCACCATCGGCATGCCGGTGCTCGCCGGAATCCGCAAGTGCACTGCTCTGCCCATGGATGTGCACCTGATGATCGAGAATCCCGACCGTTACATCGAGGAGTTCGCTCGGGCAGGCGCTGATCTGATTACGGTGCATGCCGAGGCCTGCCACCACTTGCAGCGCACCCTCACCGCCATTCGCGCGCTCGGGAAGAAAGCAGGTGTGGCCCTCAATCCTGCCACGCCACCGGATGTGCTCAGCTATGTGCTGGCGGACACCGATCTGGTGCTTGTGATGAGCGTTAATCCCGGATTCGGAGGACAGAGCTTTATCGATGCCGTGGTGCCCAAGATCAAGCAGGTGCGCGAGATGTTTGATATGGCAGGTTATGAGGGCGTCCATGTTTCTGTCGATGGTGGCATCGATGCGTCTACCGCACCACTGGTGGTGGCGGCAGGGGCGGACGTCCTGGTGGCGGGAAGCAGTATCTACAAGTCTAAATCAGTCGAGAAGGCGATTGCCGGTCTCAAAGCGTCCGGTGGTGACCCGCGCTCGGTGGAGCGCAAGGCATGTTAGGAGAGAATCATGAGCAGCAAGGGGAAAGTAATGAATAGCCAGAAGTCAATCTGTCTCGCACTGAGCGCCGCTTTTGCGCTTGCCAGCCCGCTTTCGGCTCTGGCCAAGGAGAAGGGCGACGATTGGATCAAGGATACCTCTCAGATCGGCAAGTCCAACGGCGTGATCATGTCCAACCAGCTTCTCGAGCTCGGCATGTTCTCCGGCAGCACTCTGCGCATCCAGGGCGAGCAGGCGCTCCGGCTCGGTGATACCGACCGCGCCATCACAGTACTGCAGCGCTCAATCGAGATGGAGCCCCTGGACATGGACGGGCGCATCCTTTACGCATCGGCTCTCCAGAAAAAGCTCCTCGCTCAAAAGGAGCGCGATCCCAAGCTTTACAATTTCGTCATCAAGCAGTGGTATTTCGTTTCGGAAAAGGCCGAGTTCGCCGATCAAAAGTTCCAGGCTATCGGTCATATCCAGAACCTCACCGGTACTCTGCCCAAGTGGTACGAGCGAAAAGGAAAATTCCTCAAACGTGTCCTGATTCCCGAGGACGGCTCGGTGAAAGTCGCCATCGGCGGCGCCGCCAGCACTCAGTGATTTTTCTTCAGGAACCACCTGACGATGGTTCTCGCTATTCGGAATGCTCCGAACAGAGCTGAGATCAAGCCAATCACCATCCAGGTCCAGCAGTTATGCATCTGGAGCAGATGCTCCCGGGTGGCGAAGAATCCGTCAGTGAGATGTCTCTGGGAAGGTGGCAGGCTATCGAATGCTGTCTGGAAGTCCGAAGGCGCGATGAAGCTCACTGTCAGGAGGATGAATCCGATGGCGGCGTTGAGAACACCGAAGATGAGCCAGGTCCATCCTGCCCGATAGATGAAAAGGAGAGGCCAGAACCCGGCGAGCAGCAGGGCATCGCTGGTCCAGACAAGAGGGTGAGCCGGAGGCAGGACGAAAAGGAGCAGAAATCCGACAGTCCAGAGGATCACCGAAAGAATTCCCGCGATTTTTTTCTTGCTAGAAGCGGAAGGCTCGTTCACTGGCTATCTCTTTGATTGACTCGACGATTGATCTGCCTTCATCGGGAATATCCGCAGGGGCGAGGAGACTGGCAGCGGCTCGGGCGAAGCCGACCTTGTCGAAAGCCGGCAGTCCTTTCGTTCTGGCCAGCTCTGCCAGCCCTCTGGCGCAGCCTGGCGGAGTCGGGATGTCCTGCGGCTCGATACACGGGCTGTTGAAATAGTGCCTGGCCAGGCGAAGTATCGTGTCAGGCTTGAAAGTGTCCTCGATCTCGCCGGAGCGCAGAGTGATCAGCCTGTCCCCGGACCTGAGGCTGTCAGCCACCACCTCGGCTTCTTCGCTGACGTCTCCGTCCAGGACGGCGATGATCGGAAGCGCTACTGTCTCTCTCATGCTCAGATAATTCCTGACCACCTGCCGGGCACCGCCGCAGGAGATAACGCGAATTCCGGCGCTGCCGAAATGATACGACAAAAGGTCTCCGAACACAGGCAGGAGGATCTGCTCGGTCTGTCCCTCCACCAGGCACAGGGCTCTGGGCAGAAACTCCCCCGGCAGTCTCTTGCGGTGCTCGAGCATGGTCGTCTCCCATACCCTCCCGGCGTCAGCATCAGGGTCCCCTTCCTCGAGCCGGTCTTTCAAGAAATCGGCAATAGCATGGGCGCGCGCGTCGTCCTGCCACGGTCCTGCCGAAAGCAGGCGGCACCAGTCCGGCGTCGATCTGGTCATGAGTTCCAGATAGAGGCGCTCCGACTCTTTGAGCCTGGTCCCGTCAGGACAGGAGGGGTCGATCTCATTTTCGAGGGAAACGTCATGTTCGTCCGCTGCCAGGGTCGACCGGAAGCTATCGAAGGCGATGGTCCGATGTCTTTTCAGGTCTTCCATGGCAAGCCGGTTGCTCACCGTCGTATTGCTCTTCTGCCTGAGCCGGTCGCCATTCCCATTTCCGAATAACTGTGCGAAAATCGTACACTGCTCTTTCAAAGGCAGCGACTCGATGTCAACCCTGCCGCCGTTTGATCTCTTCAGTTGTTTGCGGAGCGCTTTGCGGATCTGCGACCATTTGCTCGAGGGTTCTTCAAATGAAAGTATCTTTTGAACCACCGTCCAGAAGGTCTCGTCGGATGCGTATTCGGAGTTGATATATTGCGCCTGCATCGAGGAACGGAAGTCCCGTTAGTCACGGGTCCGATCCTACCATGTATCGGTTGCGCATCAGCCGTGTATCAGCCAAGTCTCAGCCAAGTTGCAACCAGATAGAAGCCATGCGCCAGAATGTCGAATCAGACAAGAAGAATCTCGATGATGTGATCATCAACGGATCTCTCTGGGCTGCCATCTGGCATATGGCGTGGCCTCTGCTCATCCAGATGTCTACGGTTTCTCTGGCGAGCTTCTGCGATGTCTGGGTGGCCGGCAAGATGGGCTCGGAGGTCCAGGCGGCCATCGGGATCTGCGGTCAGATATGGTTTTTCATGATTCTTGTCACCGTGGCGCTATCCTCCGGCACCACTGCTCTGGTCAGCCGCTACTGGGGAGCTCGGGATCTGGAGACGGCAGCGGAAGCCGCAAAGCAGTCGATGATGTTCGCTTTCATCTTCGGCACGCTTTCAGCGGCCACCGGTCTGATCGCCGCCCGTTTCCTGCTCGGTGCTCTGGGAGCGTCTCCGGAGGTTCAAGAGCTGGGCTGGCAGTACATGTCGGTGGATATGCTCTCCCAGCTACCGTTCACTATCGTCTGGGTCTCCCATTCGATCTGGCGCGCCCGGGGGAATGCCCGGGTGCCCATGATGGTCTGGATACTGCTCACCGTGATTATCATCACCCTGGACTTCACCCTGTGTATCTATCCGTTCCAGATGGGAATCCGCGGTATCGGCTGCGCCTGGGTGGCAGCGGCGGTGGTGGGCATGACACTGAATCTGGTGCTGCTCAGGGGCACCGAGCTCTCTGCCTGTGTCGATATCAAACAGCTCTGGGAGACCGGTTTCAAGAAGTCCTGGCTGTTCCGCATCCTCAAGATCGGTCTGCCAGCCTGTGCCACCGACCTGGCCTGGATCGGGGGTTGCTTCGCCCTGTTCCTGATCTTCGCTCGTACGGCCAACCCCACTGCTTGCCAGGCTTCCTGGACCGTGGGCTTCCGCCTGGAGGAAATCGTCTCCTGTCTTCCTCTGCATGCCCTGAGCACCGCCGTGGCCACCATCGTCGGGCAGAATCTCGGTGCGCTCAAGCCCGAGCGGGCGGAGAAAGCCGGATGGCAGGTGGCGATTGCCGGTGTGTTGTTCACCAGCTTCGTGGCTGCCGGCCTCTATTTCGGAGCCAGACCCCTTGCCGCTCTGATGAGCATGGACCCGCAGGTGGTGGAGTACACTACCTCTTATTTCAAGATTATCGGGCTCTCTCAGCCCTTTCTGGCGGCCTGGCTGATTCTCTTCGGCGCCATGCAGGGTGCCGGCTATACTGCCTGGCCCATGTGGGCCAGCCTGGTGAGCCTCGTCATCTTGAAGCTGCCTCTGTGCTGGTACCTGACTGTGGTGATGGCTGACGGCCCGACCGGCTGCTGGTGGGGTATCGCTTGCTCCACGGCGCTTCTGGGGATCCTGGCAGCCTGGCGTTTCAGCACCGGGGTGTGGAAGAGCCAGAAAGTCTGAGGTGAAGTTCGCTTACGAGCCCTGCGAATTGTCCCTTCTGCGCGTCAAGGGGGCAAAGGCTTGAACTCGAGCCGGGCGGAGTTCGTATTTGAGAGAGTATGGCTCAAGAGGTGCAGGCTATGTCAGAGGCTACGCTTTCGTTCCAGCTTGGTTTCGAGCTTCCCCTTTTCAGGCTGCGTCTGGTCCGGGAAGGGGATCCGGCGGCTTCCCGGGTGTCCATCAAGACTCCCCGGGAAGCCGCCTCCTTTCTGGGTCCCCTCATGGAGGCGCCGGAGGAGCATTTCATCTCTCTGCACCTGAATGCGCGCAATCAAGTCCTCGGAGTGCACGAGGTCTCCCACGGTACCCTCTCGGCTTCTCTGGTCCACCCCCGGGAAGTGTTCAAAGCCGCTGTCCTGGCCAACAGCCATGCCCTCTTGATCTGTCACAATCACCCTTCCGGAGCCGAGCTCAAGCCGAGCCTCGACGATCTCGATACCACCGCCAAGCTGGTGGACGCCGGGAAGCTCCTGGGCGTAGAAGTGGTGGACCATATCATTGTCGGCTCCCTGACAAAAGACGACTGGTACAGTGTCCGCGAGCACCATCCTGAGATCTGGTTCTGAAAGATTTTCATCTGTGAATCCATGGAGACTGGCTCTTTATAGTCAGATTTGCTAAAAATACTCCGATGAGCAAGAGACAATCGATAGCTGTGAAGGTCGGCGGCGTGAAGGTCGGTGGAGGCAATCCCATTGTCGTCCAGTCCATGACCAATACAGCCACCGAGGATGCCGCTTCTACCGCTGCCCAGATCAAAGAGCTCGCCGATGCCGGCTCCGAGCTGGTGAGGCTGACGGTCAATACTCGCGAGGCAGCCCGGGCTCTGCCCGCCATTGCCAGGGAACTCGAGGCTCTCGGTGTGGATGTTCCCCTGGTGGGCGACTTCCACTATAACGGTCATCTTCTTCTCAGAGAGTTCCCCGATTGTGCGCGGATTCTCGCCAAGTACAGGATCAATCCGGGCAATGTCGGCCGGGGCGAGCGGCATGACGAGAATTTCCGGGCCATGATCGAAGTCGCCATCGCCAACGACAAACCTGTCCGGATCGGTGTCAACTGGGGGTCTCTCGATCAGGACCTGCTAGCCCGCATGATGGACGAGAACGCTCGCGCCAGCGAGCCCACGGATGCTCACAGTGTGCTCATCGAGGCCATTGTGGCCTCGGCCCTGGCTTCGGCTTCCATGGCGGAGTCCTATGGACTTTCCCGAAACAAGATCATAATCAGCGCCAAGGTCTCGGAGGTGCCGGACCTGATCACGGTTTATCGCAAGCTCGCCAGCTCCTGCGACTTTGCTCTTCATCTCGGTCTCACCGAGGCGGGCATGGGCATGAAGGGAATCGTTTCCTCCTCCTGCGCTCTCTCGGTTCTTCTCAACGAGGGTATCGGGGACACGATCCGGGTCAGCCTCACTCCCGAGCCCGGGGCGAGCCGCACCCAGGAGGTGCATGTCTGCCAGCAAATCCTCCAGTCTCTCGGTCTGCGGTCCTTCCTTCCTCAGGTGACAGCCTGTCCCGGATGCGGCCGGACCACATCCACTGTCTTCCAGGAGCTGGCCAGGCAGATCGAGGACCATCTGGCCGAGAAGAGGAAGCTATGGGCCAGGGATTTTCCCGGGGTGGAGAATCTCAAGGTGGCGGTGATGGGATGTATAGTCAACGGACCCGGCGAGTCCAAGCATGCCGATATCGGCATCTCGTTGCCCGGCACCGGGGAAGAGCCCCGGGCTCCGGTCTTCGTGGACGGCGAGCACGTGGACACTCTTTCCGGTCCCAATCTGGCGCCGGATTTCATCGCCATGGTGGAGAGCTATGTGACCCGCAAATACAGCCGGCTGCAACCGAAATAGACCTGAAGGTCATCAATTGTTTTCGTTCAGCTTTTTCACTTCTGAGGTGACACTGGGGATGATCTCGAAAAGATCGCCCACGACACCATAGGTGGCATGCTTGAAGATCGGTGCTTCGGGATCTTTGTTGATGGCCACGATCACTTTGGACGAGGACATCCCGGCCAGATGCTGGATAGCGCCGGAGATTCCGCAGGCGATATAGAGCTGCGGGCTGACTGTCTTGCCTGTTTGACCGACCTGGTGCTGGTGGTCTATCCAGCCGGCGTCGACCACTGCCCGTGAAGCCCCCAGGGCTGCTCCCAGGGCTTCGCAGAGATCTTCGAGCATGGGCCAGTTCTCGGGACCTTTGATGCCTCTGCCACCGGATACGATTATCGAGGCTTCGCTGAGCTCGATTTTGCTGCCTTCGGCTTTATGGGTCTCCACGACTTTTGCCCGGATGGTGCCTGTATCCGCCGCCAGATCCTCGACGGCAGCTTCGTTGTGATTGCCGTCTCCTTCGTCGAGGGCGAAGACATTCGCTCTAAGGGTCACGAAAGCCAGGGGGGAGGCGAATTCGAAGGTGCCCATGCATTTGCCGGAATACATTGGGCGGACGGCATCGAGCTTGCCGTTGTCGGCGATGAGCTCCATGACGTCGGTGACCAGAGGAGCGTTCATGCGGGTGGCAGCTCTCGGGAAGAGATCTCTGGCCATGGCGGTGTTCGCGCCGAAGACGAATTTCGGATCGGCCTTTTTTACTCCTTCGACCAGAGCGCTCGTATAGCCCTCTGTCGAGTAGGATGCTAAAGCTCCGGCGTCGGCGACATATAGCTTCGCCGGATGATATTTGCCTATCTCGGCTGCCAGACCTTTGACGTTTTCGCCTACCAGAAGCGCGCTCACCGGCTCGCCGCCTGACTTGCGTTTCGCTTCACAGAGGGCTTCCAGGCTGGACTTGCGGATATGACCGTTTCTCTGCTCGATGAAAACCAGAATTCCTTGAGGCATTGCGATTATCTCCTTAAATTCTCTAGAGCACGTGGGCTTCGTTTCTGAGAAGACCGACCAGGGTCTTGGCCTGGGTCTCGGGGTCGCCTTCGATCTTCTTGCCTTGCGGGCGCTCCGGGGGCATGTCCATGGACTTGACGCTCACCAGGCGAGTGATCTGTCCTCTAATACCCAGGGCCTCCGCGTCTTTGGTCTCGATGGTCTTGCGTCTCGCGGCCATGACGCCTTTGATGGAGGGATAACGAGGCTCGTTGAGACCCTTCTGAGCGCTAATAACCGCCGGAAGTGGCCCTTCCACGAATTCATGAGCGCCTTCGATCTCGCGCTCGGCTTTGAAATTACCGCTGTCTACTTCGAGCTTGACCACGACGGTGGCCTGGGGCAGATCGAGGAGCTCGGCGAGAATCGCCGGAACCTGGTTGTTGTCGCCACCGACGCCCTGCTGACCGCAGAGGATGATGTCGTAGCCACCATCCTTGATGGCAGCAGCCAGGACCTTTCCGGTGCTGAGAGGATCGAGCCATTGCAGCTCGGGGTCGTTGATATGGACGGCCGTGTCGATGCCGCGAGCGAGGCAGTCTCTGAGGACATCCGTGACCTCCGCTCCGCCTGCCGATATGGCGACGGTCTCGCCGCCATGCTTCTCTTTGAGCTTGAGAGCTTCTTCTACGGCGAATTCGTCATAGGGGCTGGTAATGAATCGAACCCCGTTGAGATCGATATTCTTTTTGTCAGCGGCAATTTTGATATTTGCCTCGGTGTCCGGTACGGACTTAACACAAACGGCGATCTTCAAGGACTGTCCTCCTCAGGCGGATCTATCACGTGCAAGATGCCATTTTATGTTTTGCCAGGCAGAAAGCCGCGTTTTTACCAGATTCCTTAATTGATCGGGTGTTTACAACCGGATATCAAGACGTGATAACGACTTTCACCTGGCCGGTCGTATATGTTTGCAGCTCGATCTCGACATCGAGGAATTGTCTGATCGTCTCGATATTGGTCAGGGTGTGGCTCGACGGTGCGCCGGTAACGAAGGAGCCGGAGCCGGCAAGAGCAAAAGGAAGAAGAAGCTGATCCGCCAGATGTTCGCCAACCGGTGCTCCTGCGTCGAGATACCGTTTCGCCTGGCGCGCTGCTTCGTCGGCTACCATCTCGGCGCGAAGGCCTTTCCGTCCCAGAGCCGATATCGTTTCGGTAATCTCACCGGTCTCGATATGAACGAAGACGGCATTGCCCGGACCGCCAGAGCGCTCGCCGTTTATAATCGCCCCTTTTTTTATCGCCGTTCCGGCAGTTGCACCGAGCTTCTGCGAAAGCTCGTCCAGCTCTCGCTGGGCGATGGATTCTGGCAGCCGGCAGATAAGAGCGGCCGTCTCGATGGCGATTATCTTCCGCTTCTCTTCGAGATACAGAGGGACGAGCTTCGCGGCCGGCTCAATGCTCGCTTCGATGATCCCGCCGCCTCCGGGGTAGAAGCCGTAGCTCCTGAGAGTCAGGGTGACTTTCGCTCCCTGTCTCTCGATAAGAGGCAAATAAGTTCGGCTCAGAAATTCGACAGGAGGGGCCAGGGGGTTGTGGGTGCCTCCCTTGATGACAATGGTGCTTGCCTTCTCCGCCAGAAGAAGAGGAGGGATGACGGTCTGAAGCACCAGGGTGGTACTACCAGCAGTGCCTATATCGAACTCGTATTGACCGGGTTGGGCCTCCTGCGGCTCGAAAGCCAGCCTGGTGGATCCCAGCTCCATACCTTTCACATGGGCGCCGGCAACGCGGCTCGCCGCCTTGACGGCGGTGAGGTGCTGATGCAGCAGCCCGGGCTTCTTCCTGCCTGCTCGCAGGTTCTTGATGCGAAATCCTCTACCGGTGACCATGGCGAGTGAAAGGGCGGTCCGCAGGATCTGCCCGCCGCCCTCCCCGAGGGAACCGTCTATCTCGATCATTGCTTGTTGTTGTCGCCTTCTTCGTGATCGCCGCCGTTGTTCTGGCGCTTGGGGTGAGCCAGGAGACCCTGGGGCATGAGATAGCACTTCTCTTTCTCGCACCAGGCTATCTGCTCGACAAGCTCGTCCGGATCATCGATGACGGTGAGCAGATCGAGCTCCTCGGCGGTGATGAAACCCCTCTCCTGGACGCTGTTTCGGAGCCAGTCGATCATCGGATTCCAGAACTTGGAGCCCACGAGAAACATCGGAAACCTCTGGATCCTGTTGGTCTGGATCAGGGTCACCGCCTCGAAAAGCTCATCGAGGCTTCCGAAACCTCCGGGAAGAATGACGAAGGCCACCGCATATTTGACGAACATCAATTTGCGGATGAAGAAATACCGGAAGTCCACCGAGACATTCTGGTAGGGGTTGGGAGCTTGCTCGTGAGGCAGCTGTATATTGAGACCCACCGAGGTGCCACCACTTTCGAAGGCGCCTTTGTTGCCGGCTTCCATGACACCGGGACCGCCACCGGTTATGACGGCAAAGCCCCTCTCCGATAATTTCTGGGCGATTACCCTGGCGAGCTCGTATTCAGGATCATCCGGCTTGCAGCGGGCGGTTCCGAAAATGGAGACCGCCGGCCCTACCCGGGACATATCATCGAATCCTTCCACCAGCTCTGCGATCATTCGAAAGATGCGCCAGGTGTCCTTGACCGTCATCTCATCGAGCACAAAACTGTCTGTCATTCTATTGTTTTCCTGCATTCTTTTCTGGTTACTTTATAGTTCTAGTATTGCACTAAACTGAAAAAAGTGGCGCTTAGCCCGCCAGAAACAATTGCAGGGCACTGATGTCCTTGAGGCGGCCTGTCTTGACCTTGTGCTCCAGGTCCGTGAGTTGCTCCTTCTTCTCGAGGAGCCGTCGGGAGTTCCATTTCGCCAGGCGTTTGAGGTCCTTTTCGGCGACAAAAGGGTGGATCTTCATGACCGAATGGATCCTTTTCGCCTGCTCCGGGAGGGGCAGCTCTCTCTTCTTGATCCCGGGCCCGCCCGGCAAATGACTGTGGGCGTCCTCCACCACGGCTTTCATCTCCACCCATCGCGAGAGGAATGTCTGAATCGTGGCCAGTATTTTAATGGCCGGCTGCCGGGAGAGAAGCTCGTCGACACTGGCGAAGGCCTCTTGCCCGCGTCCGGCCAGAAAATGATCGAGGAGAGCGAATACATGGTCGTGATGTGGGCTGAGCTCAACCACCAGGTCGTAGGTGATATGGGTCTTGGGCAGAATATGCACCGCTGCTTTCTCGATCTCGCTGGCGATCTGTCTCAGATCCGCCTCGGTGCCGTCGAGCAGGTAGCTTATCGCCCGGTCGTCGATGGTGACACCGTGCTGTTTTGCTTCTTTGCGGCACCATGTCTCGAGCTGAGGATTGGGTGAGCCGACATAGAACTTGGGTCTGGCGAACTCTTCGATGGTGGCATGTTTGGCCATGATCTTGGAGGTCTTGAGACTCTTGTCGAAATTCGCCGGGCAGGCGAAAAGCAGATAAGTGTTCTGATGAACCGAGGCCAGAGCATCGTCGAGGTGCTCGAGCTGTTTGTTTTGTTTACTCTGGCTGTCGCCGGCGCTTTTGTCCGCTTTCGTTCTCTTCTTGGTGAATAGATCGCAATCTTCGAAGACGATCACTTTGTTGCCCGGGCCGAAGGGGACGGCTAGAGCGTTGTCGGCGATATCCTGGAGTCCGGGTCTGGTTATTCTGGCGAAATTGAAGCTCGCCCACTGGGGGTCGAGCAGTTTTTCTTTGTGGCGCTTCAGGGACCGGTAGAGCTCGAAGTCTTCGTCGCCTGCCAGGACGATGATTGGCATCAGCGCGAGAGATCCATGGGCTGGGCGTGCAGTCGGTTGCCGGTGGCGATGAAATAGATTCGCTTGGCGATGGAAGTACAGGCGTCTCCCATTCGCTCGAGAAAGCGGGCGCAGAACAGGAACTGGGCCCGGATCTGGGCCCTTGTGCGATCCTGATCGCCGAGATCGGAGAGCAGTCTCTTGGAGAGAACATCATGGAGGTAATCGACGCTGTTGTCCCGCTGGAGAATCTCTTTGGCTTTGTCGGCTTCTTCATTGAGGAAGCTTATCAGAGTGTCCCGGGCCATCTCGTGGACGACCTCGGCCATCTCCACCATCTCCTCTGGCACTTCCACGCCTTCTTCCCGGGCCCATTCGGCTACTTTGGCGACCCGGTTGGCGTGGTCGGCCATGCGCTCCAGCTTGGAGGCGATGATCGTGATGCTGACCAGGGCGCGAATCTCCTTGGCACTCATGGACTGATTCTCGAGCAGGAGATCGATACACTTCTCCTCGATTTCGTGGCAGACCTCGTTGATCTCCTCTTCCTGCTCTTCGATGAACTCGAGGCTGGCATCGGGCTCATGCCTGAGCATTTTGGTCATCTCTTCCACGGAGCGATCGACTTTCCTGCCCATGGACACCACATCGACTTTCAAGAGAGTGAGTGCTTTAAGTTTCAATTGCTTTTCTCCGCTTAATCCGTTTTGGATGGTGTATTGAGCCGGTACCCTGAGCGCTGCACGGTCTCGAGCAGTTTGGGCCTCTTCGGGTCTTCCTCCAGTTTCTGTCTGAGCCATCGCATGTGCACCGCCACGGTTTTGACATCCCCCGAGAAATCGGAGCCCCAGACCTTGTTCAGGAGAGTGTCGGTGCTCAGGGTCTTGTCGGCGTTTTTCATGAGAACGGTGAGAAGGGAAAATTCTTTTGGGGATAGATCGATTTTGCGATCACCGAGGGTGACTCGCTTGGCGGCGGTATCGAGCACCAGCGATCCGACTTCAAGCCTTGTGTTCTGGACCTTTTCTCCTTTGCGGACTCGGCGCAAGAGGGCCTGCACCCTGGCCATGAACTCGATGGCCGAGAATGGCTTGGCAAGATAGTCGTCGGCTCCGGCAGAGAGTCCCTGGGCGACATCGTTGGGGCTCGATCTGCCGGTCAGCATGAGAATGGGCAGATCGATGGAGCGTTCTCTGATCAGTTTGACCACCTCTGGACCGGTTACGTCAGGCAGCATCCAGTCGATGACGATCAGATCGGGATCAGCCTTTTCTATGCCGGTGAGCCCGTCCAGCCCTTTGCGAAATGGCACCACTGCGAAGCCATGACGCTTCAGGTTATAGGTGAGCGTCTCGATGATGGTCTCATCATCGTCGACGATCATGACTCTGGCGTTTTCGCCGCTCATTGAGACTGCATCCTCATACCTGGAGTTAGCTGCCGGGAAATTCCAGGCGAAACGTAGACCCGGACCCCTCTTCTGATGTAACGCTTATCTTAGCACCGTGCAGGTCGGCGATGTGCTTGACGATGGAGAGACCGAGACCCGTGCTGCCTCTCAATCTGGTTCTGTCGACTCGATAAAAGCGATTAAATATTTTGGGAATTTCCAGCCTGGGGATTCCGATCCCGTTGTCGGCTACTTCCAGGCAACCGGGTTTGGTGCCCGATCTGATCCAGACCATGCCGCCTTCACCGGTATATTTGACGGCATTCTCCACAAGGTTGAGGACCACCTGATTGAGCTGATCTGGATTGGCGAAAACCGTGTAATCTTCCTCGATTTCCGAGATCAGCCCGATTCCTTTGCGAGCCGCCAGATCGCTCACCGACTCCAGGGCGTAGAGAGCAGCGTCGGCGAGCAGGACAGCTTTCCTGTTGATGTCCTGGCGCGGTTGGCTGACCTGCTCGATGGAAAGCAGATCCTTGACCAGGCTCTCCAGGCGCTCCACCTCCTGTCTTGTACGATTGAGCATGGACTGGCAGGTGTCCCGGTCTTCCAGGGCCCCGTCAAGAAGTGTTTCGACAAGAAGCTTTATATTGGCGATGGGCAGGCGCAGCTCATGAGAAACCTCGGCGATCCAGTTGCGATCCTTTTCCTTTTCCCGCTCCCGCTCCCGGCTCTCCTCGGGGGTCGAAGCCGTCTTTCCTGTACTAGCTGGGGGATTGCTTGTCATTGGATCAACCGCCGGGGCTCCCTCGCCGAATTCTAATCTACAGCCCTTAGGATAAACTATGCATGGTTAAGCTTGTTCGCCCTCTCGACAAATGAGGTGGATAGTGGGTCCTGTAACACTGGTTATTCTCGACGGCTGGGGTATCTCGGAAAACAAAGAGGGCAATGCGATCCTCAATGCTCGAACCCCGAACTACAATTTCCTGCTTGATAATTTCCTCAGCTCCAGGCTCCTGGCCTCCGGAGAAGCCGTGGGCCTGCCCAGCGGTCTGATGGGCAACTCGGAGGTAGGCCACCTCACGATCGGAGCGGGCCGGGTGGTTACCCAGAAGCTTACTCTCATATCGAACACGATTGCCGACGGAAGCTTTTTCGAGAATCCTGCTCTCAAGGGAGCGGTTCAATACGCTCAGAAGCACGACGGTGCTTTGCATCTCATCGGGCTGGTTTCGGATGGTTGTGTTCATTCGAGCCCGGATCATCTCGATGGTCTCATCGAGCTGGCTCGCCGAAACAAGGTCGAGAAGCTCGTGATTCATCCGATTCTGGACGGGCGTGACACTCCGCCCCGCTCCGCCCGGGGCTTCATGAAAGAGCTCGAGGGCAAGATACCCGAGGGCTATGAGATCGGTGTCGTCTGCGGTCGATACTGGGCTATGGACCGCGATTCTCGCTGGGAGCGAACCCAGAGATATTACGACGCGATCACTCTGGGTACAGGAATGCCTGCCAGCAGTGCCGTGGCCGCGGTGGAGGAGTCTTACGACAATGACGTGTCCGACGAGTTCGTCGAACCTTATATAGTGGGTTCGCGCTTGCTCCGGGACGGCGATGCGGTGATTTGCTTCAATTTCAGGCCGGACCGGGTGCGCCAGATCAGTCGCGCTCTCACGCAAAACGAATTCGACGGGTTCAAGAGAGAGACGAGACCGGATATCTTCTACGCCTGTCTCACCGAATACGATTCCTCCCTGGACCTGCCGGTGGCTTTCAATCCTGATTCCCTGCCCAACCAGGACATCATCATGACCCTGCCGGAGCTGCTCTCCTGCAAGCATGTCGGTCAGCTGCATGCCGCCGAGACCGAGAAGTATGCGCATGTTACCTATTTTTTAAATGGTGGGCGCGAAACCGAGGTGGAAGGCGAGAAGAGAGTGCTGGTACCCTCCCTTAAAGTGGCTACCTACGACCAGGCGCCCTCAATGCAGACCCCCGAGGTCTGCCGGATCGCTTGCCAAGCGATTCGCGACAAGGAGTATCCTTTCATTGTGCTCAACTTCGCCAACCCGGACATGGTCGGGCATACAGGATTCATGGACGCAGCGGTGGAGGCGGTCGAGTCGGTGGACGATGCCTTCGGTCAATTGCTTGCTACTACCAGAGAGTGTGAAGGAACGCTCATCATTACCGCGGACCATGGCAATGTCGAGAAGATGATCGAGCTCACTACCGGCGAGCCTCACACTGCCCATACCACCAGCCCGGTACCGTTCATAGTGGCAAGTTTCGACGCCGGGGCCGGGACCCGGCTCAGGAATGGCGTTCACCTGGAGGACGGCTCTCTCGCCGATGTGGCTCCTACTATTCTCGATATTATGGGACTCGAAACGCCGGCTCAGATGAGCGGAAAATCACTTATCAAGAGTTAACGAGCGCGCTCTGTAACATTGCTTGTCAGTGGCTTTCCTGACCGCCACGGCCTGCCGATTCTATACTTCACAGGTAGCTGGGTTCATATCAAGTGGTTTGCGCGGTTGAGAATTACAGGTATAATTGCGGCCGTTCGAGGTTGGCAAAACTTACTACCATTTGCCTACGGCAAACACAGGTGAGCTGTCGAAGAAATGTTCATTGACCCAAAAGGAGACGGATCAATCTCATGACTAACAGATTTAAAACTCTTGCTCTGGCGCTGGCAAGTCTCGTACTTGTTGCTTCTATCTCCGCCTGTGGCGGCGGTGGTAGCACCGACGGTGGCGCCTCCGGCGGTACCGATCAAGCTGCTGGTGGTGGCGATGCCGCTGCTGGTGGTGGAGCTGCTGGCGGTGATGCCGCAGCCGGTGGCGATGCCGCAGCCGGTGGTGATGCCGCAGCCGGTGGTGATGCCGCAGCCGGTGGTGATGCCGCTGCTGGTGGCGATGCCGCAGCCGGTGGCGATGCAGCCGCTGGTGGCGATGCCGCAGCCGGTGGTGATGCAGCCGCTGGTGGCGAAAACGCCGCTGCCGAATAGCGAATTCTGAAGCAATTTCCCAGCGAAATTGGACCAGAAGATCATTGAGCGCCTTCCCTATGGAAGGCGTTCTTTTTCTTGTAAATAATTCATGCAGCGGTCCGGCCTGGAACTTACCGGGAAGCCGAAATGTCAGTAGGCTTATATTTTCAATCCGAGGTCCCAATCCAATGCGTTTCAAAAAGGCTTCTGTCGTCGCTGTTCTTGCCGGTGTTTCGATGGTGGCGCTCTGTCAGTCCACGCCAGCCCAAGTCCCGGCTCAAATCCCGGCTCAGGATGCAGGTGTGCCCGCCGGAGCGCCTCCATATACTCCTCCTGCCCAGGGCGCTCCTTTCGAGCAGCTCAAACAGATGTTCGCCCAGCCCCCTTCCCAGGCAAATCAGCCGCAGCAGCTCGTGGTGCCGCCCATCTCGTTCGTGGACGTCAACACCGGACGATTCGGAAAGATGGAGATCGATCTCGAGGACGGCGAGTTCATGGCCGGCTCCTGCAAGAACCTCCACATGGTGGCCCGGAATCTGGATCTCAGAGAAGGAGTGCTCAAGTCTCTCGATATCGATATCACCGACGGCCATTTCCGGGACTTCATCGTCGACCGCATGACCATGTCGACTCAGGGCGCCATGCGCTTCGACAGCGGTACTTTCTTGAATAAGAGGGTCCTGCAGTTCACCGAGCCTACAGAGGCGGCCGTCACGGTGGAGATATCTCAAGAAAGCCTGAATAAGTTCCTCAATGCCCCGAGCACCCTGGATCGGCTTTCTTTCGACGCCGCCAAGAAAGTGGGAGCGATTGCCGGGCTTCTGGGAGGCAATGCCGGACCCATCGGTCTCTCCATAGCGGACGCGCGCCTGGAGCTGGGACGGTCCGAGTCGGTACGAATCAATCTCGACTCCAAGGTCGGGGTAGGGCAGTATGCAGTGCCCATCCCCGTCGAGGTCAAGAGCAGGCTGGTAATCGACAATGGCTGGGTGCAGGTGACCGATACCCAGCTCATGACCTCGGGCAAGGAAATCTCGCCCCAACTCTCCCAGATGCTGGTCAACAAGGTCAACAGTCTTTCGAGCCTGGGGACGCGCTCCGATGATATCCACTTCAAATTCACCAGGCTTACGGTCAAATCGGGCAAAAAGCTTACGGTGGAGGGGACCGCATCGGTCAACCGGCTTCGTTTTGGAAGATCCTGATAGAATTTGCACTATACTTAAGCGTCTGACTGCCTACCACTTCGAACTAGAAAGAGAGCTGGATGATCCGGCGCCGTGACAACCGACAGAGCGATCAGCTTCGTCCGGTCAGATTTACCAGAAACTTCACTAAAAATGCGGACGGTTCCGTACTGGTGGAATTCGGTGATACCAAGGTTTTCACCACCGCCAAGATCGAGGAGCGTGTGCCTGCTTTTCTCATAGGCAAGAGAGAAGGCTGGATCACCGCCGAGTACTCCCTGCTGCCCGGCTCCACCCTGATTCGCTCTGCCCGTGAAGTCTCGCGCGGGCAACCCTCGGGCCGGACCAGCGAGATTCAGCGTCTCATCGGTCGTTGCTTCCGGGCTGTGGTGGACCGGCGCGCTCTGGGCGAGCGCACCATCACTATCGACTGCGATGTCATACAGGCCGACGGCGGCACCCGCGTTGCCAGCATCTGCGGCGGCTTCCTGGCTCTCTACGATGCTCTCAGCAAGCTTCAGAAAGAAGGGCTCTGGGACGAGCTTCCTCTCATCGAGCATATGGCGGCGGTGAGTGTCGTCCAGGTGAAAGGCGAGCTCCTGCTCGACCCCAACTATAACGAGGACTCTCAGGCCGACATGGACAGCAATATCGTGCTCACCGAGACCGGCAGGGTTCTGGAGGTGCAGATAACCGCCGAGGATAGACCCTATAATTTCGAGAAGGTAGACGAATTGTTGCAGCTGGGTCGAAAGGGTGTCGATGAAATAATCTCGCTCCAGTACGAGGCCCTGGGCAGGCGTTGACTGCCGGCAGAGGCGGCCACTGTAAAAACAAGCATAAATTTATGTACTAAAGCTGCTGACAACGGCTGCTAACCTTTAAACTAGAGGTCAAGAGTAGCTACCTGATCTCTATAGAGATTCCCTGCAAGTCAAGTGAGCGAGCCAAGAGAGCGTCTAAATCCCATCAGGGAAACCTTCAAGGACATAACCATACCGCGGTTGATCGAGTCGACCTGGAAGGTGTTCCGGAGAATCCGCGCGCTGCAGGGAACGAAAGCAGCGCTTCGAGTCTTTCCAATTGTCTGGATCATAATCAGGTCCGTTCGGGGGCTGTCTCGCTTCCATGCCGCCGAGTTCGAGCGCAACCGGGTGGGCACAATGCCTGACGACGCCGAGGAAGCGGCTCTCACCCAGGCGGAGTACGAAGAGTACCGACGGCTCGGGGCCTGGCTGTCCGCCAGGTTGCACGCTCTGGGACCGACCTTTATCAAGATCGGCCAGACCCTCTCCACCCGGGCCGATCTCATGCCTCTTCCTGCCATGCTGGAGCTGGCGAAGCTCCAGGAGAACGTCGCTCCTTTCGAGCTCAGTATCGCCCGCCAGATCATTTTCAGAGAGCTCGGCGCTTATCCCGAGGACCTCTATGACGAGTTCGACCCCGTCCCCCTTGCCGCAGCCAGTCTCGCTCAGGCTTACAAAGCCGTTCTCCGGGACGGTCGGGAAGTGGTGGTCAAGGTCCAGCGTCCCGGTCTTCCCCAGATCATCGCCCAGGATGTGCAGATACTCGGTGCTATCGCCGACGAGGTAATGGAGTATCCCAATCTCTGCCGTCACACCGAATGGCCTGGCGTGGTGGAGGAGTTCGCCCGGACTATCTTCGAGGAAGTGGACTATATAAGGGAAGGCCGCAACGCCGATACTTTCCGGCGCAACTTCCGGAATTTCGAGCGAGTCTACATCCCGAGGATCATCTGGCGTCTTACCGGCCGCCGGGTGCTCACCATCGAGTTCGTATCGGGCTTCCGTATCGACGATGTCGGGCAGCTTGAAGCCCGGGGCCTGAGCCCGGAAGATATCACTCGCACCGGAGCGAGCTTCTATTTGAGACAGCTTCTCGAAGACGGGTTTTTCCACGCCGATCCGCATCCGGGCAATATGCGGGTTATGGAGGACGGCCGCATAGGCATATTCGATTTCGGTATGGTCGGAAGGCTCGAGCCGGAGCTCAAGATGCACCTGGTCAATGCCCTCATTCATGTGAGCCAGCGCGACTATCGAGCCCTGGTGGACGACTTCGTCGGTATGGGTTTCCTCAAGGATGAAGTCGATCGTGACGCTCTCTGCGCCGACCTGACGCCGATCATCGACACCCGTTTCGCCGATGGCATGACCAAGGTTCGCTTCCGCAAGATGCTCTTCGACTTTTCCGATGTCTGCTATCGCTATCCTTTCAGACTGCCTTCCGAGTTCACTTATGTGATGCGGGCCTTGCTCACCCTCGAGGGGGTGGCTCTCACTATCAATCCGCGTTTCAATTTCATCGATGCGGCCATGCCCTTCGCCCACAAGCTCTTGCTCAAGAACAATCGGATTATCAGAGAAGCTCTGATCAAAGAGGTCTTCACCGACGGCAAGTTCAACGGTCAGGCAGCCATGAAGCTGGTGAAAGCGGCTTACAATCTCACCGGCTCTCTCCTGGGCTGAACGCTGGCCGGCTTGATTACAGGGCTTTCATTTGTATCCGAATGTTGCACGATCAGGTGAAAATACTCAAAAGGTCTCTGATCACTGGCTTCTCCGGCTTCTGGCAAGAGCCCTCTCTTGACAATTATGAGCAACTTATAGCTTGCCCGGATGCCAGGCCTGATGTACGCTCGAATTCTTCCTCATATGTAGTGGTACTGAAGACCAGATGACACCGACAGTCTCTCAGGGTCAAGCACCCGGTCAACTGACCATATGTCCAACCTGCTCGACCCAGCTCGAGAGTGGCGGCAAGTTCTGCGGCGAATGCGGGACCCAGACCGGCAGCCATCCCGTGGTCAATCATCCCTCCATTCGGGCAAGACATACCAGTTCTGTACCACCGCTCTCGGTGCCCAATCAGGTCAGCTATGACGACCTCGCCCGTCTCGAGGCCTTCAGGATGGCTCAGATCCAGGGCGAAGACACGAGCTGGGCACCTACTCCCAGTCCGGTCAAGGATGGTGTCGACTATACTCCCACATCCCAGGGACGCGCCCCGGCTCCCGGATTCGTCAGGAAGGGCGCGACCAGGCGGCGCGCTGTCCCGGAAGAGCTGGTCAGAGAGATGCAGTCTCTCAATGCGCTGCTCCTGCGCGAGCACCTCTTTCTGGTGATGCACTGGACCATTTTCGTAATCGCCAACATGATCGGTTTCTGGCTTGCCATTCAATGTTATTCAGGGATGGTCGGCGACGAGGTCACCAGGATCATCATGGCCCTCACCCCCCTCACTTTCATCAATGCCGTGGCTCTTGCCTGCCTGGCTCCTATTCGGGGAACCCGGCGCGAGATCTCTCGCATCAGAGAGAAGATGCAGTCCACCCGGGTCCAGATCGAATTCAGCAATATTCTCTAGAGTGACGACAGCCTGTTGAGGACAGTCCTGTATTTGAGGACTTCCTGAGTGTGCGGGTCGAGCATCGATAGCTGGGAGAGGTGGTTCTCCAGCTCTTTGAGGCGGTGCTTGTAGGCTTCCGGATCGAGCTCGGCCTGGTGGAACATGGCCCGGATCATGCGACGCTTCGCCCGGGGCAGGTTGGGTTTGGAATTGACCACCAGTCCGGATACTTTCTGGGTGGAATTGCTCTTGTGAAATCTGGTCTTCTTGATATTGAGATTGAAGCCCTCGAGCTCGACGAGATCGGATATGGTGCGCATGTCGGCCAGGGTGAAAGTGCTGTCACCGGAGATGGTGATGTCATCGCAATAACGTGTATAGCTCCAGCCGTTGGCTGCGCAATATTCGGACAGATCCATGTCCATCGTATATGCGATGAGATTGGCCAGGTAGGGCGAAGTGGGGGCCCCTTGAGGGAGGCAGCCGATATATGTGGTCAGCTCGGTGAGCACGCAGGCTACAGGAAATCCAAAACCGAGCCTGAGGTAGAGCCCGAGCACGCGCTCGGAGGAGATCGAGCCGAAAAAATCCTCGATGTCTGTATTGAACACGAAGCGCTTGCCGCAGTGCGGAAGGGCATTGGAAAGAATGGACATACCTGGTCTGAAACCGGTGCATTCCTCGGGCAGAGGTATCTTTTGCAGATATTTCTTGACGAGGGCTTTCTGAACGAGCTTAAGTTGTTTGTTGGGGGCGGCAAGCACTCTGAATTCGCCTGAGCTTTTTTTCCGCCGGAACCGCGTGTAGTGCTCGTCCATTCGATAGATAAAACGGAGCAGCTCGAACTCGGATGAATCCAGGGTCTCCGCCAGCTGCCCAACACTCTGAACGTCAAACATAGCTCTCTCCAGAAAGTAGAAAACGGGGGAAGACTCGTTACCCCGCATGCGATGCTAGGAAAAAATGCGCTCGAAACGCTCGTATCCTGCATAAGAAGACTCGAATTACTCTTTCAGCTAAGTTGCCTTTTTCTTTCCGGTTGACGAAACATCAACCTTCCCGCCGAAGCGGTCCAGAGTAAAAAGAGCCTCCCCTCGTCTCTACCGAAACCCTGAGTGTAACTCGTGTTTGCACTCCCGATTCACAGAACGATCTAACTGCAATTTGTAACGAAAGTCAACGAGATCGAGTCAGGGTTAGCGCATTCCAAGACTTGGTATATACAGGGCTCGCCCTGGATATATTACTCGTAGGTTATTCAGGCTGCCAGCGGAGGTTGGGCTTCCTGGCCGCTTGTGCTTCGTCGAGTTTTCCGACCGGCGTCGTATGTGGTGCCGACTTCACTATTTCGGGATCCTCGATGCTCTCCTGATCGATCTTGAACATGATCTCGATGAAGGAGTCCAGAGTCTCCCGGGACTCGGTCTCGGTAGGCTCGATCATCATCGCTTCCGGTACCACAAGGGGGAAGTAGACTGTCGGTGCGTGGACTCCGTAGTCGAGCATGCGCTTGGCGATATGGGCTGTGGAAACGCCCCGGGCTTTCTGCTGATTGCCCGAGAGGACGAATTCGTGCATGCAGGGTTGTTTGTGCGGGAGACTGAACTTCTCCTTCAGTTTCTCTTTGAGGTAGTTGGCGTTCAGGATGGCGTCCCGCGAGACCTGACAGAGCCCGTTTCGACCATTGGCGAGAATATATGTATAGGCTCTCACAAGAATTCCGAAATTGCCGTAGAAGCCTTTTATCTTGCCGATGGATTGCGGTCTGTCCCAGTCGAAGGCATAACCGCTCTCGGTCTTGACCACGAGAGGTTTGGGGAAATAAGGCAGGAGCTCGGGTATGGCTGCCACCGCGCAGCCTCCAGGGCCGCCGCCGCCGTGGGGGGTGGAGAATGTCTTGTGGAGGTTCAGGTGGCAGACATCGAAGCCCATATCGCCGGGCCGCACCAGACCCATGACGGCGTTCAGGTTGGCTCCGTCGTAATAGAGAAGACCGCCGGCTTCATGGACGAGCTTTTGAACCGTCATGATCTCTTCTTCGAAGAGCCCGAGGGTGTTCGGATTGGTGAGCATGATGGCGGCGGTGTCGGGACCGAGAGCAGCTTTCAGAGCGTCGATGTCTACCAGTCCACGATCGTTGGATTTGATCTCGACGACCTCGAATCCTGCCATGGCCGCGGTGGCGGGGTTGGTACCGTGAGCGGTGTCCGGGACGATTACTTTGTTGCGCCCGGTTTCGCCTCTATTCTCGAAATAGGCTCTGATCAGGAGCAGACCGGTGAGCTCTCCATGGGCGCCTGCCGCGGGCTGGAACGTGACATGGGGAAGCCCGACCACCTCACCGATGAGAGTCTCGAGATCGTGAATCAGCTCCAGGGCTCCCTGGATCTGGTCCACCGGCTGATGCGGGTGCAGGTCGCGGAAACCGGCAAGGGCTGCCATGGCGTCGTTGACCTTTGGGTTGTACTTCATGGTGCAGGAGCCCAGGGGATAGAAGCCGGTATCGATGCTGTGATTGAGCTGCGAAAGCCTGACGAAATGCCGGACCGCGTCGAGCTCGCTGACTTCCGGAAGCTCGGCCTTTTTCTTGCGCACGTAACGCGAGGGGATGAGAGCCTCGCCTTTGCGCTCGGGGACGCCTGCTGCAGGAAGCACGGCGGCTGTTCGTCCCGGGCTCGACTTCTCGTAGATCAGCTTTTCCATATCTGCGCCTCTCTCCTTTGATGCTAATGCTCGAAAATATCGCGATAGCCGAGCCTGTCCAGCTCGCACACCGTGGGTAGTGTCTTGAACAACTTTTCGGCGAGCTCCAGGCGCCCTTCTCTTATCATGGTTGCCGTCAGGAGCTTTTTCAGGGGTATCAGAACCCTCACGTCGTTGGCGGCGTATTCGAGCTGAGAATCGCTGAGATCCGCAGCCGCCCAGTCGCTGGTCTGATTGGTCTTGTCCAGCTCGAAACCGAGAAGCTCGCTGACCAGATATTTGAGACTGTGCTTATCTGTATAGGTTCTCACCAGCTTCGATGCGATTTTTGTGCACCATATAGGATGCACGTCTATGTCCAGATAGTACTTCAGGAAAGTGACGTCGAAGCGTGCGTAGTGAAAGATCTTGGTTATCTTGGGGCTCTCGAAGAGCTTCTTCAGATTGCCGGCGGATCTGGTGGGCAGCTTTGTGGGATCCGAATAACGCACGAAGCTCACCAGTCCTTCGTCATCGCAGATCTGCACCAGGCATAGCCTGTCTCGATGAAGATTGAGACCGCGAGTCTCGGTGTCTACGGCCAGGCTGTCCTTTTTCAGGTAGTGCTCGAGCCTGTCATCCGGTAAATCGAAATCGTAAAGGTCCGGTTTCTGTTTCACTAACACCTCTGCCGTCATGCCAACCTCGCTTTTGCAACCTGTACATTATACGAAGGCGACCGACCGATAACGGCAATCAGGGCTCGGTATGAAGGTGTTATTAAGCTGAAAATTCGCCTATCAATCTTCCTGCCAGGCCCGGTCTAGAAAGTCCACCAGGTGCAGCACCTCGACATCGAGCCCCCTGGCCTCCACTCCCGCTTCGATTTGCAGGAGACAGCCCGGGTTGCCGGTGACCACTGTCCTGGCTCCGGTCCTCTCGATGCGATCGAGCTTGGCATCCAGGACCTGAAGCGAGAGATCCGTATTGAAGAGGTTGTAAATACCGGCGCTACCGCAGCAGTGCTCGGAGTCGGCAAGCGGTCTCATGAGATCCTGCTCTTTCGAGCCTGCAAGAAGATTCTCGAGAAGATCCAGAGGCTCTTTTCTTACTCCCTGGGCGTGGGCGAGGTGGCAGGCGGCATGATATGTGAAGGGCTCCCGGGGCGGGTTGGGAGAGGAGCGTCCGGCAGGCAGGAATTCGGACCGGCTCAAGAATTCACTGATATCCATGACGCGGGAAGCAAACTCCCGGGCGCGGTGTTTCCAGCTGCCGTCATTCTCGTCGGCTTCCTCGAAAAGATGAGGGTAGTGCTTGAGCATGGCACCGCAGCCCGCTGAGGTCACCACTACCGGATCGCCGCTTTCACCGAAGCGATCGATATTGGCCCGGGCGAGACGGCGGGCGATGTCCACTTCCCCTGCATGGTAGGCAAGGGCGCCGCAGCAAGTCTGAGCCGGGACCTCCACCGAGTGTCCCTGGCGGAGCATGAGCTTGATGCTTTTGTGATTGACCTGGTTATAAAAGACATCCATGACACAGCCGGCGAAAAGCTGGGCGTTTCGAGCGTTCTCGCTTTCGAGCCTGGGTGTCAGCTTGCGGGGCAGGGGAATATAAGGGTCTTTCACTGCTGGTATGAATTTCTCCCACTGGCCGAGCCGCTCGAGCATGGCGGTGAATGGTCTGTAAAGGGCGCTTTTCGTCAGGGACGCCGAAAGCCTGGCCAGGGAGCGTCTGCCTGCCAGGGACTGGTAGGTCCTGAGCAGAAAAGCCAGGATTCTGAGAAGCCGGTAATTGGGCAGCACATGGTCGAAGGCAAAGCGCATGATCGCTCGCTGGCGTGGCGAGCGTCTTTCGGCCAGGTGCGGTCGAGCCGAATCGAGGATGGCTTCGTAGTTGACGCCGGAAGGGCAGGCTGTCTGGCAGCCCAGACAACCCAGGCAGGATTCCAGATGTCCCGCCAGCCTGTCGCTGAATTCCAGCTCCTGGTTCTGCCACTTGGCGATGAGATGAATTCGCCCCCTGGGCGATTCGGTCTCTCTGGCGGTGACCTGGTAAGTCGGGCAAGCGGGCAGGCAGAGCCCGCAGTGTATGCAGGCTTTCAAAAAATCTTCGGAGATCTTGTCGACTTGGCTCATTGTTTATCTCATGCTCAAAGGAATCGAACCAGGGGATTGAGACACTGATTCGGGTCGAAACGGTTTTTCAAGCTTTTTTTCAGTTTTTCAGTGCCGCTTCCCGAATTGAGAAACACCCTTCTCATATCCGGGCTCGCATAAGAATGAGGAATGCCCCCCTCCCGGAGAAAATCGCTCCAGGGCTGGTACTGGCTCGTGCTGTCATCTTTGCTGTCTTCCGGGGTCAGGATGCGGAGCCGGCCTGTTTGCGGTCTCGAGACGAAATGCAGGGGCGCTATGGCGTTCAGGCTCTTCACCAGCTCTTCTTGAGACCCAATGGTGGCGCTTATCTCAAGGCACCGGCTCGCCGTGTCGCTGTCACAGGACGCCAGAAGCGAGAGCTGCTCGATAGTTCCGCCCTGATTCGAGTCTATGACAAGACCCATTTTTTCGATCAAGCCGCCGGCCGCTTCGATGGATTCCTTCGTCAGTCTGCTGTTGCCGTGACAGGCCACGAGCATCTTCGCCTTTTCATAACTTTCTACCAGACCTGGTCCTGCGATCTCAAGGGCAGTGAGAGGCAGCCCGCTTCTGAGAAGCTCTTTGCCTGCCGCGAAGAGTTTTGATGGATCTTCGTGCTCGACGGTCAGGGTGAGGACTTGCTCCGGCCTGGCAAAGAGCCTGAGGTGCACCAGATGTGGTATTGCAAGCCAGGAATGGGAGCCTGTGAAGAGTTTCGCCAGGTCGTAGCCGGTCACATTCTTCACCACCTTGCCGCCTGTCTTCACGGATTCACCGGTAATCAGCGCGAGCTCCATGCCCAGGACCAGAGAGCGCATGCCTCCGAACATGGTCTCCAGGTAGCCACCATCACCGGTATCGATGGCGTCGGCCAGGCTGGTATCTTCGTACCGAAATGCCAGGGGCAGCCACTGACCGGTTCTGGCGAGCTCTCTATCCAGGTCGGCAAGCCTGGTCCCGGCGGCCACGCTGACCACCTGATCCGCCGGGGTATGGGATTCGATCCCGTTGAGACCGGATAGATCGAGACTGACGATATCGGCGCCGGCGCCGGCGCCTGCCAGCCTGGCGAGACGGTCGCCGTCATGCCGGTGGGCTCGCACGACTTTCGCCCGGCTTCGCCCGGCCGAGGCGAGGATCTCGCATAGTGAAGAGACACTTGTGGCGACATGGCTGTTCATCCCTGTACTATATCTGAACTCGAGGGTTAGGATGACTGGAAGCCAAGTGTCCGGCGCAAGCCACACCGGAGAAGACGTGAAGAGAGACCTGATATTGGTCTCCGGCTATTACGGCTTCGATAATCTCGGAGACGAAGCGATTCTGGAGGAGCTCATCGAGGAGCTGGCAGCTCTCGTCGATCGTGACCGGATAATCGTTCTTTCCAATAATCCAGAATCCACCAGGGCTCGCTTCTCGGTGACCAGCGTCGACCGCTGGCGTCTTGCCGAGATCGTGCCCCTCCTCCGTCGGGCCAGGCTCCTGGTGAGCGGGGGCGGAGGACTTTTCCAGGATACCGCCTCGATCAAGTCGGTGGTCTATTATGCCGGAATGATTTTTCTGGCACGACTTTGCGGTGCCCGGACCCTGATCTATGCCCAGGGTCTCGGACCCCTTCGCGGTTCCCTGGCTCGTAAGCTCACCGCCATGGCAATTTCCCGGTGCGAGGCGGTGACAGTGAGAGATGCCTCATCCCGGGCTCTTCTCGAGAGCTGGGGAATCCCCTCCGTTCTCAGCGCCGATCCCGTATGGCGCCTCAAGACGACGCCACTACCGGCGGAGATGGCGGCTGCCCTCGATGAGATGCGGCACCTGCACCCGGAAAGTCTCTTCGTCGGTCTCTCAGTACGCTCGAGTGCCGGTTTCGGAGCTGCTCGAGCCGGCGAGCTGGTCGAGCGACTGCTCGATTCTCTACCGGTGGAGACTATTCTCGCGCCTCTGGTCCTGCAGGAGAATCAGGATAGGGATCTCCTGAATCTGGTGAGCAAGCGCTGGAGCGAAGCTGGCCGCAAGACCCTGGAATTCGAGAGCAGCTCTTTTGCCCGATTGCTTCCGAGCCAGTGGCTCGAATTGATCGGCTCCCTAGATCTGGTGGTCGGTATGCGTTTGCATTCGCTGATCATGGCTCTCTCGAGTGGAGTGCCGGTGGTGGGGCTTTCGTACGATCCGAAAGTCGAGCATGTCATGAGAGAGTTCGAGCAGCCTTTCTTAAATCTCGCCAATGGCAGGGACGTCGAAAGCGAAGTCGCCTTGCTTACCGAACTTGTCAATCAGGCGGTGCAGGGTCGTCAGGAGCTCAGCGGCATCGCTCGCGGGCGTGCCGATGCGGCTTGCGAACTGGCTTGCCAGAACTTCGCCATTCTCGATAAAATCTTATCTACCTAAACACATGCTAACTTGAGAGGCAGCCATCATGTCAAGAGAGAAGGTTCTCGGCTATCCAGTCGATGTCGTCACCGAAGACGAGGCTGCCGCTAAAGTCGAGAAAGCGCTGGTGGCGCAGAAGGGAATGCATGTCGTCACCCTCAACGCCGAGATGGTCGTGCAGGCTCAGAAAGACCTGATTCTCGACAGGATCATTCGCCGGGCCCATCTGATCGTCCCCGACGGTGCCGGCGCCGTCTTCGCGCTCCGGCTCGACGGCCATCCCAGCGTTCGGGTCCCGGGAATCGAGCTGGCTTATCGCTGCCTTTCCCTGGCGGCTGCCAACGCCATTCCCACCGCCCTCATCGGTGGACGTCAGGAAGTCCTCGACACCCTCGAGCTGAAGCTGAACGAGCAGTTCCCTGCCCTGGACATCGTCGCCAGCCATAACGGCTATATCCAGCCTGAAGAGGAAGAGTCGGTGATCGAGACTATCGCCTCGGCCGGACCCAGGCTCGTCCTGGTGGCCATGGGCGTGCCCCGGCAGGAATATTTCATCGAGAAGTGGAGCAAAAGCTTCCCCAGCGCAGTCATGATAGGCGTCGGGGGAAGTTTCGATGTCTGGGCAGGTTTCGTGAACAGAGCGCCGGCGATCTTCAGGGCTCTCAATCTCGAATGGCTCTACCGTCTTCTCAAAGAGCCCTGGCGGGCATCGAGAATCCTGACGGCCCTTCCCAAATTCGCTTTCCAGGTGCTTGCCCGACGTTTTCTCGGTGCCGAGCGTGTCTATTGCGAGGACGAGCGCTCCCCGGGAAGAGCCGGCGGTCGCTGGCGGCGGGTGAAGAAGTCCGCCGGGAGCAGGGATAAATCGAAGGACAAATCGAGAGACCAGCTCCGCTGATGCTTTTCGGCGAGCCTCCGGACGAGAACGCCCTGAGAGACGTCTCCCTGCGCTCCCTGGCGCATCTCGGCGATGCGGTATTCGAGCTCTATCAGAGGGAGAGAGAGATTCTCCGGACCGCCACGGCCAGGGCCCTGCACAAGAATGTCGTGCTCAAAGTGAATGCCGAGCATCAGTCCGCCTTGCTTGACAAGATCGAGGCGCACTTGAGCGACTCCGAAAAGGACCTGGTCAGGCGGGCTCGCAATCTCAAGCCCGCCGGCTATAGAAAAATCGATCAGGCTGTCTACCGTCGCTCCACCGCTTTCGAGGCGCTTGTCGGCTACCTGTTCCTGACGGATATGAAGAGGCTCGAGGAGATTCTCTCCTTGAATCCTTAACAATAGGTTGTAATGCCCTTTGAGGCGCAAAATGTGGTGTTTACTTAGGTTCCAGGGGCTTAAGCCTCCGCTCTCGACCAGATAAGGACCGCCTGAAGTGCCCATTAAGCCTGAAGACATCTATCGATGCCTGCTGGACAAGAGCGCCGACGGGATCATCGTCAGCGACGCCGAGGGAGTGATCACCAGCTGCAATGCCTCGATAGCGAATCTGGTTGGCAAGAAAGAAGCGGAGCTGGTGGGCGCGCCTCTTTCCTCCATCGTGGATCTGGACCGCGACAGCGACAGCGACGGTGAGAGTCTGGAGAGGCACGGCAGCAATGGTGACCGGCCGCAGGCAGCGAGCGCCCCGCAAGCACTAGAGACGATAGCACCACACACGGTAGCAATTCTCGGTAAATCGGGATCGGAATTCTTCATGCCGGCTACCCATACAAGAATTCCCGGAGACAGCGAAGCTTATCTCACTATCGTCTATATTCTCCAGGCAAGCACCGTTCAGCAGGCCCAGACCGAATTCGTCAGCACTGTCAGTCACGAGCTGCGTACACCCCTGACCAGTATCAAGGGTTTTGCCGACACCATCTTGAGAGCGGGCGACAGGCTGGATCTGAGCCAGCAGAGAAGATATGTGGGAATCATCAAGGATCAGGCCGACCGTCTTACCAGGCTGGTGGAGGATCTCCTCGCCGTTTCGCGCCTGGAATCGAAACGCATGCAGCTGACTATCAGAGCCATCGATCTCGAGGATGCGGTAGATAGGGTCCAGGGCTATCTCTCCGAGAAAGCCAGCAGTCACAAAATCGAAGTCCATTTCGCTCCGGGCATTCCGCCTGTCTGGGCCGATGCCGACAGGCTCGAGCAGATCCTCACCAATCTCATCGACAATGCCATCAAGTATTCAATGTCAGGCACCACCGTCAAGGTCACTGCCAAAGCCATCCAGGTTGACGGCAAAGCCGATATGGTGGAGTTCGCCGTCAGCGATCAGGGGGTCGGAATATCGGAGGACAGCCTGCCTAAAATCTTCTCGAAGTTCTCCAGACTAGACAATCCTCTGGTCAGACAAACCGAAGGAACCGGGCTCGGTCTCTATATAACCAGGTCTCTGGTGCTCGCCCTTGGCGGTGAGATCGAGGTGACCAGCAAGCCCGGCCGCACCACTTTCACCGTGCGCCTGCCGGCGGCCAGCCTCGAGCAGCAGGCGGCGAGGGGGCGTGACTTCTGATGATGCTCCCGAAGCCTCATATTCTGGTAATTCATCAGGCACGGCAGGCTGCCGATTACAGCTCGGTCCTCGAGAAAACGGGAGCGCGGGTTAGCGCAGTCACATCCTTCGAAGAGGCCAACGAGCTTCTCTCTTTCCTTCATCCGGATTTGATCTGTCTCTCCGCCAATATGCCTGAAGGCGACGGACGGCTATATTGCCAGCAAATCCGCGCCACGGTCGTGCATCCTAGGCCGGTCCTGGTTTTGCTCCATCCGTCCTCCGACGTGAACGAGCGGATCAATGCCTTCAGATATGGTGCTGACGACGTGCTCGCCGATCCCATCGACAAGAACGAACTGGCTATTCGTATTCTCGCCCACCTGAGAAGGAGGCAGGAGGAATTCTCCAATCCGCTCACTCAGATGCCCGGGCCCAATATGATCCGGCGTATGCTCGAGCAGCACCTGGTATCGGACAAGGCCTGGGCTGCCATGTCTATCGATCTCAACAAGATAAGGGTCTATAACGAGACCTATGGAGACCTCGCAGGCGACCAGTTGATCAAGGCTCTGGGCGCGATTCTCTGCGATATCGCCGATGAGACCGAATTCGTCGGCCATCTCGAGGCCGATGACTTCATGATGACCACCAGACCGGAAGAAGCCGAGCGAAAGGCGGAGCGGATCTGCCAGCAGTTCGACAAGATTAGTGCGCAATTCTATCCGAAAGGCGATCTCGAGAGGGGGTATCTCATATCGACGGGCCGTGGTGGCATACGGAGACGGGTGCCTCTCATCTCGATTGCAATAGGGATCGTGAGCAGCACCACCAGGCGTTTCCACAGCTATGTCGATGTGCTTACCGCGGCCCGGGATGCCCGCTATATGGCCAAGGAGAAGAACGAGTCTTTCTGGTACGCCGAGAAGAAGCCTTCTCCCGGTGAGACGGCTGCCGATCTATCGGTGGAGATCGAGACTAGCCGGACCCTTTCGCGTATTCTAGTAGTCGAGCCCGATGGCGCCATGGCCTGTCTCCTGCAGGAGACTCTGTCGCTCGAGGGCTATGTGGTGGAGGTAACCAGCTCCGCCGATGATGCCCTGGAGATGGCCAAGTTCGAGCGACCGGATTTGATCTTGCTCGAGTCCAATCTCTCGGATCGGCAGATGGACGGCTGGAAGCTTTGCAAGAAGCTGAAAGAGGACGAGAAGCTCAGCAAGATCTGGGTGGTCATGGCAACGTCCCATCCGGATCAATCCCGGGCCCTGGAAGCTGGTGCCGATCTCTATCTTCCCAAGCCTTTCGACATGCCCAGTCTTTTGAGCGAGCTCAGCCTTCTCCTGCGCCGTGCCTCAGCCTGAGCTTTCGAGCTGCCTCAAGATCCAATCCACGGCGTCGACTATGGAAGCTGCCTGATAATCAGGCTCGACCTGCCACTGGTATTCCCCTGCTATCACCTGCTGACCGTAGCCTGTCTCGACCAGGATACCGCGGGCGCCGCAGTTGCGGGCAAGCTCAACGTCGGTGGCCTTGTCGCCGACGACGAAGGCTCGCTGTCTGTCCAGGTCCTGGTGCTCTTCATAAGCCAGCTCCACGAGCCCGGTGGCGGGTTTGCGGCAGGGACAGTCCCTGGTGTACTTCTGCACCACTCCATCAGGAAGGTGGGGGCAGTAGTAGACGCTGTCGAGATGGGCTCCTTCTTTCTCGAGCAGTTTCAAGAGCCGCTCGTTGAGCGCCAGAATATGATCCTCACCGTAATAGGCTCGGGCGGCGCCGCTCTGATTGGTGACAAGCACCGCAGCGACCCCGCTCCTGTTCAGTCTCTTGACGGCTTCGGCGGCGCCGTCGATCAATCTCAAGTTCTCAAGATCGCGGATATATCCAGCCTCGACGTTGAGCGTGCCATCTCTGTCAAGAAATACTACAGGTCTCTTGTTCAACACTCACCCCCATGCTCACCCCCTGTTAAAGCGGGATTTTATCAGGGTTTCGTGCCTCTGTGGAAGTCGTTTATCCGTTAAATGCAATTCGACAAATCAACTACACAAAGTCGTCAGGCTGTGTTACGATCTTTCAGAAGTCTCAGGCAAAAGCCTCACGAGTTGGTAATTTCATGAGAATACATGACGACAACGCCTCTTTCCGTTTCAATCAGGTGGGTCTCAAAAAATTTCTTGGCGATCTCGAATGCGAGATCATGGAGTTAGCCTGGAAGCTGGCCAAGCCTGTGGTGACCGTGAGAGAAGTCTATGACGCTCTCAGGAAGAAGCGCGAGATCGCATATACCACGGTGATGACGACCATGGTGCGTCTGTCCGAGAAAGAGCTTCTCAAGATTGTCGACAAGGTCGGCCTTGCCAATTGCTATACACCGGCCCAGACCCGCGATGAGTTCATCAGTAGCTCGGTGGATCATGTCCTCGAGATCTTCTTCAAAGAATTTCCGGACGAATGCAAAGACTTCGTCGCCGGATACGAGACCCGCAAAACTAGAAGAGGTGGTCGCAAGCGCTAGGAGACAGAGCGCCGGCCTTTTCTTGACGAATACAGGAGCCTCCCTGCCGGGAGGCTTTTATTTTGATACTGAAAATAGAGACTGAAAGAAAGGGCGGCGCTTGCGCACCGCCCCTCATTATCTTGCTCTGACTGCTCTTTAGCTGTCCGGGATCGGAGCTCCTTCGGGCAGGGTCGGAGAAGTCTTCTGATGGCGTTCCGAGCGACCGGTGGTGTAGTGCCGTTCGTCGATGACGGTAGGCTCGACCTGGAACATATTGGTGTCGCGAGGACCCTCAACACGTCCAATCTCTTCCGGAAGCTTGAGCTGACCGGGAGTACCGGGCAGGATGATTTCCGGTCTGATGGCGATTACCAGCTCGCTCTCGTTCTTGGCGAAGGCTTTCGAGCGGTAGATAGCGCCCAGGACCGGCATCTCGCCGATGATCGGCAGCTTGTTCAATTCACGACCGTTGTTGGTGGTGATCAGACCGCCGACGAAGAGCTCTTGACCGGGCTTCATCTCGACGATGGTCTGCATCTTCCGGGTGGTGAAACCAGGAATTACAGAGGTGGTGCCGGGAAGGTTGAAGCCCAGGGCCAGTGACGGAATCCGCTCTTCAGGAGAGATCTCCAGGTTGAGGGTTCCGGCATCGGTGAGGACCGGGATGAAGTTGATTCTCAAACCGAAAGGCTCGAACACGACGGACTGCTGAGCAGCACCGGCGGCAGCCACGGCTTGCAGGATCGGGATTTCTCCACCGGCCAGGAAGGAGGCGCGCTCGCCGCTGATACAGACAAGCGACGGCTCAGCCAGGATTCTGTTACGGCTGTTGGAAATGATCCCCTGGATGGTCGGCGAGAACGATTGTCTCGTCGAGTTGTCCGACGGGAAGTTTGACGTTCCGGTGAGGAGGTTCATCAGACCGCCGGTCTGGAAGGCTGCACCACCGGGAGCTCCGAAGAGGATCGAGTTACCCGCCAGGTTACCGACCGCTGTCAGAAGCTGGGGTGTACCGATACCGCTTATGGCACCACCGTTGATGATGTTGCTCGTGAAGAAGCCGTTTGAACCGTTCGAGAATCCGACGCCGGTACCGGCTGCCACACCCGCTGCGTTTTGCAGGTTAGTCGCGGTCGCCAGCGTCGTGGAGATTCTCTGTGTGAGACCGGGCATCGAGGTCAGCTGGGTGGCGTTGTTGATATTAGTACCGCCGACACCGTAAGCGAATCCGGCAGTGGTACCGGCTACGCCGACTGCTGTCGCGAGCTCTCTCGCCGAGGTGGTGTTCATTTCCATGAAAGTGACATGGAGAACGATAAGTGGAGTCTTGCGGACTTTCACCAGGCTGGTGACTCTGCCACCGTCACTGGTGATGACCTGACCCTTGCTGACGTTGTTGTTGGTGTTCGGGAAGAAAGTGTACTTGTCCACCGAAGACAACTGGGCGAGCTGGCCGGTTCGCCCGCCGCCGCCCTGGGTGCCGCCACCCTGGGCGCCCTGCTCACCGATGCGGGCGTTGATCAGGCGGTTATTGGCCACCTGGATGTTCATGCCCCGGTCATCCATGAAGACGTTGGCTGCCAGGAAGGCTCTGATGACCGACTCGGCGTGGTCCACGTCTCCGAGCAGGAGAACGCGGTCAGAACCTCCCACGGAGAAGGCTTTGACGATGATACGCGGGTCGATTTCCCGAAGGGCTGTCTGCAGCTCGCTGTAATCACGCTCCACGACGATGTCGATGGCAGCGGTGTTGCCGGCATCGTCCCAGAGAAGCATGGTGCAGCTTCCGGGGGCTTTACCGAGCATGACGATCTGGTTTTCAGCCACTACTACAGGCTCGGCGATGCCGGGATCACTTATAGAGGTTCGGACGATCTTGTTGCGGAGCTTGAAAGTTCTGGACTGGGACACCTTGAGGTCGATGACGTTGACGGTCTTGAACTCTTCGAGGTCGACAGTACCTGTCACCACTGGAGGGATGGGAGTGGCGGTGACGTCGCTGCTGGTGGACTGGGCGATCAATTGATCGGGAGCCAGTTGCGCCAGGAGCTGCTTGCCTTCGCTGGCAGACTCGGCGGTGGCGGTAATCGAGGGAACCGCTCCGTTATAGGCGACCAGTGACGGTTTGTCGGCAGGCGCTTGGGCCGTCTCGGCAAGGGCCGGATGTATGCTCAGGGCCGCGGCCGGTGCCGGGGCAGGCATGTCAGCCTTGCCTTTGCCCATGAAGATCATCACATGGTTGTCTTTGAGCGCCAGGGTCGGGATGTCTTCATCCACGATGGGGGCGATTCTCTTGGGCTCGACTCGGGCTTGCTTGACCGTCTTCTTGACGTTCTTCTTGCCCTTGCTTGCCTGATTCTCTTGACTCTTCGGAGTCGACGACATCTTCTGCCAGATAGCGTCAGCGGCTCCTGCCGGTTGTGCTGTCAGCCAGCCTGCCTGGGTCACTATCAGTGACAGGCTGAAAGCTAGGCTTTTCCTTGGCTTATTCATTCCACTCTCCCTCTAAGGTGAATAATGCTTGATCAAATAATCTTGACGTTATCTGTTGTCCGGTATCGGAGCGCCTTCAGGCAACGTTGGTGATGTCTTCTGGTGGCGTTCCGAGCGACCGGATGTGTAATGCCGCTCGTCGAGGACCGTGGGCTCGACCTGGAACAGGTTCATGTCGCGCGGTCCCTCTACCCGACCGATTTCCTCCGGCAGCTTGAGCTGTCCTGGAGTACCGGGCAGGATGATTTCCGGTCTGATGGCGATGACCAGCTCGCTCTCGTTCTTGTTGAACGCTTTCGAGCGCCAGAGAGCGCCGAGTACCGGAATTTCGCCGAAGATCGGATATTTATCCAGGGATCGACCGCTGTTGGAGGTGATCAATCCGGAGATATAGAGCTCCTGACCCGGCTTCATCTCGACTATGGTTTGAGCCTTCCGGGTGGTGAATCCTGGAATGGCGTTGGTGGTGCCGGCGATCTGCAGGGCGAAGGTGTTGGAGAGGACCCGCTCTTCAGGAGAGACTTCCAGGTTGAGGGAGCCGTTCTCCAGGAGAACAGGGATCATATTGATTCTCAGCCCGAAAGGCTCGAAGGTTACCGACACCTGGTTGTTACCGGCGGTGGCGATGGCCTGGAAGATGGGGATCTCTCCGCCCGCCAGGAAGGAGGCCCGCTCACCCGAGATGCAGACGAGAGTCGGCTCGGCAAGGATTCTTGCGCGGTTGTTGGTGATCAGACCCTGGATGGAGGGGTTGACCCCGAACCTGTATGCATCAGTGATGGCGAAGTTCGATAGTGCGGTGAAGAGGTTGCCCAGACCGCCCGACTGGAAGGCTGCGCCGCCCGGAGACCCGAAAGGAGTCTGACCGGTCAATAACGCCGTTATTGGCGATGCGAAGATCGGCAGACCGATGCCCGTGGGGGTTGTTCCGGTAGGGGTGAAGAACTGAACCGGCGATACCGAGTAACCAGTGGCAGTACTACCGATTGGTGTACCGGGCGGGTTTGTCGTCGTCACTGGCAATCTCTGATAGAAACCAGGATCGGATACCAGGTAAGGCTGAGCGCCGCCGGTCTGGGCCGTCGAGCCGCCGAGACCGAAGGCAACGCCGGGTCCGGTGTAGTTGAAGCCGAGAGACATCGCCAGGCTGCGCGCGGCAGTGGTGTTCATCTCCATGAAGGTGACGTGCAGAACGACCAGGGGCACTTTGCGGATCTTGATCAAGCTGGTGATCCGTCCGCCGTCCGAGACGATACCCTGGGCGAGACTGACGTTGTTGTTGGTGTTGGGAAAGAAAGTATAGCGGTCGACGCTGGAGAGCTGAGCCAGCTGACCTGTCTGCCCGCCGCCGGTGTTGCCGCCGCCGCCCTGGGCGCCCATTTCACCGATTCTGGCATCCACCAGACGGTTGTTGGCGACCTGGACGTTCATGCCGCGGTCGTCCATGAAGACATTGGCTGCCGAGAAGGCTCTGATGACCGATTCGGCGTGGTCGACGTCGCCGAGGAGGATCAGACGATCCGAGCCGCCGACGGAGTAAGTCTTGACGATGATCCGGGGGTCGATCTCGCGAAGGGTCGCCTGGAGCTGCGAGTAATCGCGAGAGCAGGAGACTTCGATGGCGGCGGAGTTGCCGGCATCGTCCCAGATCACCATGGTCGCTTTACCCGGCGACTTGCCGAGGAGGACCATCTGGTTCTCTGATACCACTACCGGTTCCACGATGCCGGGATCGCTAATAGAGGTGCGGACGATCTTGTTGCGAAGCTTGAATGTCCGCGAGCGCGACACCTTGACGTCGATGACGTTGGTGGTCTTGAACTCTTCGAGGTCGACGGTGCCGGTCACTACTGGCGGTATCGGCGTGGCGTTGACGTCTCCGGCGTCTCCTTGAGCCAGCAGATTGTCGGCAGACATCTGGGCGATCAGGTCTTCGCCGGGAGTGATTGTCGATTCGGAAGGCAGATCAGCGCTTTCTTCGGCGACGGAGGGAGCTTCGTGGGTGGAAGGCGCTGGGGCCACTTCGGGCGTATCTATATTAGTAGGCAGCGCAGGGTGGATCGAGAGAGCTGCTGCCGGCGCTGGTCCGCCGCCCAGGGCTCCTGCGTTCTTGCCGCGTCCGGGCAGGAAAAGCATTGCGCTGTCGTCCAGGCTCAGTTCGCTCGTGGCGAGCTGAATATTGTCTTGTTTGAGAGATTTCACTTCGGTCCGCTTGGTAACAGCGACCGTCTTTACCTTCTTATTGGTAGTTTTAGGCGCCTGCGCTTTTTTCTTGGCGACGGCTTGAGTCTTCGACTCGGTGGCGCCTGCCATTTTTTGCCAGATCGCTTCTGACGCAGGTGCTGCATGCGCAGATTGCAAACCAGCCTGTGATAGCGCTGCCAGTGCGCTAAGAGCTAAGCTCGTACTAGGCTTCTTCATTCCACTCTCCCTCTATCTAGCTTCCAAACTCTTTGCATTTGATTCAGGTCTACCGGGAAGCAATTTAGTAAGTGCCGGTACACGTCCGACCAGGTATGCAGTCTAACATGAGAGGCTAGCATGTGCACCAACCTTTTTTTAGACCGTTCCAAGAAAGACCCCGGATCGCTTGGATGTGGCTCAAACAGGTCGTTACAGCGGTTTTGACCTGTGTAGCGGATTGTTGCGGCTCCGTTCTTATCGTGATCCTGACAACCGTATCCGGTGCCTATTCTCAGTGCCTTTCGCTGATGTCAAGAAAAGTCGGGGGCTGGTATCGGAAGCAGTGCGGATCAGGCTCAAGCAAGGTCCTGTGAGGCGATCGCAGGGCGATCCTATGGCAATTGAATAGCCTGACATCGCCTTGTGGATAGCAATCGGTCGCATAATCGGTATTTCGGTTATATCGGACACGTCCGAATCTCGTTGTCAGGCGCCGGTTCTACGGGTCTTTTCGACGTGATTCTCCGACCCCGGCGAGATCAGCAACTGATGCCGATTCGAGGGAGCTTTTTGTAGATCCGTTCTCGATTCTTCGGGAGGTCGGAAGGTAATTCGGACGGGCCGATGGCAAGCAATTCCTGCTTGTTTTAAATTCAATTTAGGTGTGATTCTCGGACTGACGCAGGACCTGAAGCCTGACCCGTGTAACCAATAAATAAAAGGTACCCGTGTGCGGCGATCCCGGCTGATAACAGGCGCCTGCATCACAGGGCGCCTGTCTTGCTCGGGCAATTAGGAGAAATACCCATCAGGGGACCCGGTGATGTTATATACTCACGAGTTAGACTGAGAAAGGCGGTACGCCGGTCCCGGTTGTCAATCAGGCGTTTCCGGGTTTTTTGTCGGCGAGCTTTAGCAATCCATATATAAAGGTAAGAGTAAGACCGTGACAGAGACAAACAGTGACCAAGAGAAGATTCTTGTTGTGGATGACGAAGCCTCCATCAGGCGGATCCTCGAGACCAGGCTCAAGCTGGCTGGCTACAACGTCGTAACCGCAGCGGATGGCCAGGAGGCTCTCGATCAATTCAACGGCTTCCAGCCGGATCTGGTCATTCTCGATGTCATGCTTCCGAAGATGGACGGCTACGAGGTCTGCCGCGAAATCAGGAAGACCTCTGATACTCCGATCATCATGCTCACCGCCGTTGCCGATGTCTCCAATCGTATCCAGGGTCTCGAGATCGGCGCCGATGACTATGTCGTGAAGCCATTCAGCCCCAGCGAGCTGGAAGCGCGAATCAAAGCGGTTTTGAGAAGAACCGTCGAGCGCCAGCAGGAAGCCGGACAGAGCAAGAGCAGCAATGTCATTACTATCGGAAGCCTGAAGATAGATCTCAACAAGCGCCAGGTGACCCGCAAGAACGAGCGTATCCGGCTGACCGGAATGGAGTTCAGCCTGCTCGAGCTCCTGGTCACCAATTCGGGAAGACCTTTCTCCCGTGGTGAGATCCTTCAGCAGGTCTGGGCCTACCCTCCGGATCATCGAATCGATACCCGGGTCGTGGACGTTCATATCAGCCGTCTGCGCTCCAAGCTCGAGGAAGATTCGTCCAATCCGGACCTGATCCTCACTGCCCGGGGAATCGGTTATATGTTCCAGAAGATCAATTAGGGCTATCGATTAGGGTAGTCGAGCGAGAGGCAAGATATGAAAAACCCCCGGCTGCCAGCCGGGGGTTTTTGCTTGTGTGCCACGCATGTTTGACAGCTAGGAGGTGAGAGTCCTTACGCAACCTGATAGCGGTGAAGTGTAGCGAAGCGCAAAGGCGTGACCGTGAGGGAGCGTCTGAAGGAAGCGTGGAGCAAAT